>MAAB01029588.1_pt1 | contig 57201 bp, 57 predicted proteins | sample 1115991 | NCBI WGS metagenome assembly MAAB01 (sample SAMN04961124, study PRJNA320927) | seawater metagenome | isolation source: sample BD02T18 sea water enriched with oil for 18 days | place: USA:Gulf of Mexico | collected 2013-07-27 | reverse complement strand
TGTGATGAAACAGGTATTGCTATTTACGATGACGGAAATGGTGATTTGCCGGAAGGTATTGTTGCGCATCGTTTATATAGTCAAATAGCGGTTCATGCTGACTATGGCGGAGTAGTGCCAGAATTAGCGTCGCGAGATCATGTGCGTAAAACCATTCCTTTAATTAAAGAAGTCTTGAAAGAAGCTAACTTAACACCAGCTGACTTAGACGGCGTTGCTTATACTGCTGGACCCGGTTTAGTGGGAGCTTTATTAGTCGGTTGTTCAATTGGACGAAGTTTAGCTTATGGTTGGAACTTACCGGCAGTACCTGTTCATCATATGGAAGGTCACTTATTAGCACCTATGCTCGAAGAAAATACACCTGACTTTCCTTTTGTCGCATTATTAGTGTCTGGTGGACATACTATGCTAGTGCGTGTTGACGGAATTGGTCAGTATGAATTACTAGGTGAATCGGTTGATGATGCTGCCGGTGAAGCCTTCGACAAAACGGCTAAGTTACTCGGGCTCGATTACCCCGGCGGGCCGGCATTATCTAAAATGGCAGAAAAAGGTACAAAAGGACGATTTAAAATGCCACGCCCGATGACCGACAGACCTGGCTTAGACTTTAGTTTTAGTGGTTTGAAAACCGCAGCGGGTACGGTCATTAGAAAAGAAATTGAGTTACAAAAAGCGCAAGGAAACGCAGGAATGGACGAGCAAACACATGCTGATGTTGCCTATGCTTTTCAAGAAGCTGTGGTTGATACCTTAGCGATAAAATGTCGTCGAGCTTTGCAACAATGTGAATTGAAACGTTTAGTGATTGCCGGTGGTGTTAGTGCTAACACGTCATTACGAGAAAAGTTAGGGCAAATAACTAAGAAGCTAGGCGGGGAAGTTTTCTATCCACGTCCGGAATTTTGTACTGATAATGGTGCGATGATCGCTTATGCAGGACTACAACGTTTAAAAGCAGGAACTGATGCAGATTTATCATTTAAAGCCTCACCTCGTTGGCCCTTAGATACCTTACCAGCCGTTTAATTATTCATTGTGTTTTTTTGAAGGGGAGAAAGAGAATTTACTTTCTTGCCCTTTAATTAGTCGCCATATATTTTCTTTGTGGCGAAATATAATTAATACCGATAACATCATTACGGGATACATGTATAAAGGCTTTAATAGCCAAATGTAAAAAGGAGCCAAGGATACGGTAACAATAGCGGCTAAACTTGAATACCGAGTAAAATATACCACGCTTATCCAAGTCAAAATTAATAACCCTCCCAAATCCAAACCTATGGGTAACATCACGCCAAGTGCTGTAGCAACAGCTTTACCTCCTTGAAAATTAAAAAATATAGGGTACATATGCCCTAAACAGGCTGCAAGGGCAATTAGGCCTAAATTGATTGGCTCTAAGCCGAGGAAATAAGCGCCCCAAACAGGAATTGTACCTTTAAGAATATCAAAGGCTAATACTAATGCCGCTATATATTTGTTACTGATCCGCAAAACATTGGTTGCGCCAGGGTTGTTTGAGCCTATGGTACGAGGATCGGGAAGTTTTAATAATTTACACAATAAAATAGCACTAGAAATCGAGCCGACTAAATAGGCAGCAATGATCATCATCAGTGTTAGTAATAAAGCGCTAATATGTAAACTCCAATTTTATGTGGGAAATCATTGTTATTTACAACAATTTTTTAACAATTATCGATATTCTATCGTGTCGTAATAGCAATGCAAATATTTTTATTATTACAGTCTATTAATAAAAAAAATGAATTGATCAGTGAACTACTAGTTTTTATACCATTGCACAGGTAAAATCGCCCTTTATTTTTAGTTGTTTTCAGCTAATTACTATTTAAAGACGAGTATACGTTAATGGATAAAGTTTATATTGAAGGTTTGAACATTCAAACCACGATAGGTTTTTTCGAATGGGAAAAAGAGATTAAACAAACTTTAGTGATTGATTTAGCTATGGGCTGGGATACAGCCAAAGCTGCAGAAAATGATGAACTTGCTAAAACTTTAGATTATGCCGATATATCGGTAAAAATAGCTGAATTTGCTAATAATAATCCGGTCGATTTAATTGAAACGTTAGCTGAGCGTTTAGCTAAGTTTTTGATGGTAAGTTACCAGATACCTTGGTTAAAACTAAAGGTGGCTAAACCTAATGCCGTTCATAATGCAATAACGGTTGGCGTTGAAATAGAACGTAGCAGCCAAACGTTAAGTGCTCGACAAAACTAATGGCGCGCTTATATATATCATTGGGTAGTAATGTTGATCGTCAACATCATGTTACGGCAGGTTTAAATGCACTTGAAACCCTTTTTGGATCGTTAACATTATCGTCATTGTTTGCGAGTAAAGCGGTTGGATTTGATGGTGCTGAATTCTATAATATGGTGATAGGCGCATCGACCGAGCTTAATATTACAGAAGTAGCAACAGCGTTACGTGATATTGAATTTGCGAATGGCAGACAAGTTGACGCAAAAAAATATAGTCCACGTACACTCGATTTAGACCTATTACTTTTCGATGACTTAATTTTAGAGCATCCCGCACAAATTCCTCGTGCTGAAATCACCGAAAATGCTTTTGTGTTGTGGCCGCTTGCGGAAGTAGCACCTGAGCTTGAACATCCAATTTTAAAGCAGTCGTATCAACAACTTTGGCAAACATACGATAAAAAACAACAGTTAACCAAAGTGAGCTTTTCTTGGCAGAGCCAATTAAAAAAGTCGTCTATTAAATAAGAAATTGATTTATAAAAAAGGAATATAATAAGCAATGACCATTACAGAAATATTTATTTTAGCTATTTTACAAGGCTTAACGGAGTTTTTGCCAGTATCAAGCTCTGCGCATTTAATCTTACCGTCGGCAGTTCTAGGTTGGAAAGACCAAGGATTAGCACTTGATGTTGCTTTACATGTAGGCACTTTATTGGCTGTTGTATTATATTTTCGTAAAGACGTAGCGAGTATGGCTATTGCTTGGGTGGGAAGCATTAAAGGCGATACGACCAGCTTTGATGGCAAACTTGCTTGGTGGATATTATTTGCCACTATTCCGTTGGGCATCTTTGGCTTACTGGGCAAAGACTTTATTGAAGACCATTTACGTACAGCTGCCGTTATTGCTGCGACTACGTTAATTTTTGGTTTTCTATTGGGGTATGCTGATATAAAAGCGAGTAAGAGAAAACCCTCAGAACACGCAGATTTCGAAAAACTAGGCTTTAAAGGCGCTATGTTAATTGGTTTAGCACAAGCAATAGCACTTATTCCGGGCACATCTCGTTCAGGAATAACAATGACTATCGGCCTAATGCTTGGTTTAAATCGTGAAAATGCAGCACGATTTTCCTTTTTATTATCTATTCCTGCCATCGCTATGGCGGGAAGTTATTTAACATTGAAATTAATAACCGAAGCAGGTCCTGTTGATTGGAATGCAATTGGACTCGGTAGTGTTTTAGCCTTCTTTAGTGCTTATGCTTGTATTCACTATTTCCTTATTTTATTAGAGAAAGTTGGCATGATGCCATTTGTGATATACCGATTAGTGCTGGGCGTAGCGTTGCTTTGGTTTGTGCTAGGCTAATGGCATCAAGTTAAATAGGCGTTACTAACATTACGCTTAGATAGAATATAATAAGAAATATAATAAAAATAAAAATAAAAATAAAACATTAACTAATTAATGTTCACCCTATACAAATTATAAATAAAAAGTGAGTAAATAATGAATTTATCATTAACCGAAGAACAAATGATGATTCAAGACATGGCAAAAAAATTCGCTGAAAGTGAATTAGCTCCAGTAGCTGCCGAGCTTGACGAAACTCAGGATCAAACAATTTTTCTAAATAACCTTGCCCAGTTAACTGAACTTGGTTTTATGGGCTTAAATATAAAAGCTGAATACGGTGGAGTAGAAGCGGGGTCAGTTGCTTTTAGTTTAGCGATCACTGAAATAGCCAGAGCTTGTGCTTCAACGGCAGTAACAACCTCCGTAACTAATATGGTTGCAGAAGTTATTCAGACGGTAGGCAATGAAGAGCAAAAGCAAAAATATTTGCCTAAAATATGTAGCGGTGAGTATAAAGCAGGCGCTTTTTGTTTAACCGAAAACAGTGCGGGTTCAGACCCTGCTGGCATGAAAACTTCAGCAGTTTTAGAGGGCGACGAATATGTGCTAAATGGTAGTAAGCTTTTTATTACCAGTGCAAGTTTTGCTGATATTTTTGTTGTGTGGGCGGTAACTGACGCTACAGCGCCAAAAGGTAAAGGTATTTCATGCTTCTTGGTTGAAGCGAATACTCCGGGTATTACCGTGAGTAAAGCAGAAGAAAAGATGGGACAAAAAGCGTCTCCGACTAATGAAGTGAACTTTAGTAATTGTCGTATTCCTGCATCAGCAATGATGGGTAAAGAAAATAAAGGTTTTGGTGTTGCCGTTGGAGAACTTGCTGGTGGTCGTATTGGTATTGGCTCTTTAGCATTAGGTATTGGCTTAGCTGCTATGGATTACGCACGTGCCTTTATTACTGAGCGTAAACAGTTTGGCCAAGCATTATCAAACTTCCAAGGTTTACAGTGGAAACTGGCTGAACGTTATACCGATTTAGAAGCGGCACGTTTATTACTTATGCAAGCAGCTTACACAAAAGAGCAAGGGTTACCATTTGGTAAAGCTGCTTCCATGGCCAAATTATTTGCCGCAGAAAAAGCGAATACGGCTTGTTACGATGCCTTGCAATTAATGGGTGGAGCAGGTTATATCAAAGAATACCCATTAGAGCGTATGGCGCGTGATGTGCGTGTTACTGCTATTTATGAAGGGACCAGCGAAATACAAAAAATTATTATTGCCCGTGAGTTATTACGAGAAGTTTAATTTTACTCGACCTGAAAACATAAAGCTGAATGACCGATAAAATAGTGGTGTTCAGCTTTTTACGTTTCTATCTCCCTATAAATACTGATGTTATAAAACGAATTTATTACTATTAACTTACTCCGCCATAAACATCTATAGCGAATCCTCGCTGTTGCGCATAATCTTTTGGTGTTAAATCTATTTGTTTTTTTAAGTAACGAATAAGGTGGGGCTGATCGCTAAAACCAAATTGATAAGCAATATCGACCCAGTCAATGTCACTTTTATCGCGCTGATAAAGATACTCTAATATTTTCTCAAGCTTATTCATCGATTGACACTGTTTAAGTGATAATCCGGTTACTTTTGAAAAACTGCGCTCTATCGTGCGCTGTGAACACTGCAATATATTACCTAGTTCATTAATAGGCTTAGTGACGAGCAATGGCAGTATTTTTCGGGTAAGTTCACTGTGTCTATCTTCAACGGATTTTAACAGCCAAGGCGTTAATAATTGATCTAACTTTTCATTGCACTTATCAGGTTGGTCTTTTGCTAGTGCTAGTATTTCATTTACTTGATTAGCGTCTTGAAAAGGGCATTGAATCTCACCAGTATTCAATGCACTTACGGTATCTAACAGAGGTTGAACGGCATTATTGTGGTTTAAGGAGTATAGCGCGCCTACGTGAAATTTAATGCCTAAGCAAACAAGAGGTTTTGAATGATCTAACTGTAGAGTTTTACAATAAGGGTAAAGTAAATGGCTGCCTGTACCCTGATATATTTCACCATTTATCTCATAGCGGTAAATTTGATCAGGTGGAGATAAAATTAAATGAGCCGACGGATCTGGATTAAGCTTTGGGTGCTCATTGCCCTTCGCATCGACAGTGCGTTCAAGCAGCCAATAACATTCGATGTATTTTGCCACTTCGAGAGATCTTGGCGGGGTCAACCAAAGTATCATTATACCAATTCCAATAAGTTAACTGTGCTTGAATTCAAACTGAACGATTCGATTGTTTGAGAGAAAACCGACAGAAGAAATTGCTTTTTGAGCAGAAATATTATCATATTCAGTGGAACATATAGCCGTTAACCCTTTATTTTTAGCAAATTTTACTAAAGCACATAAAACTCCTTTGGCTATTCCTTGGCCACGATTTGATTGTGAAACGATCACCCCTAAATCGGCATACTCAGTTTGATAATGATCAAATAATCGACATTCACCTGCCGCCAGTAAGTGCGTATCATTCCAATAGCCAAACAGTTCTTTTCTTGCGATTAAATTACCATAATAGTCATTAAGCCACTGCTCGGGGGCGCCAATATTAGTTGCTGCAAACTGAACAAACTCAGCTAACTGCGTCGTCGTTGCAACGTGCAATTCTATCGGCTTATTTTGACTATTATTTATGGCTAAAGTTTGCCGATACATCAAGGCATTAACTGTAAATGTTGAAGAGTTATCTAAGCATAACGATAGGTAATGGGGCTCTGCTGTACTAACAAATGCACCTTTAATATTGCCCCTAATGGAGCTGTTTTGTTCAACAATAAGTGTAAACAGCTGTTGGGAATATATTTGACAATCAGCTTGGAGATAAAATTGCAGCATATAACCTTCTTCATTTATACAACAAAAGCCGACTAACTCACCATTAAAGTAAAAACCAAAATGTTTAGCCATTGGCGCAAAACCAAAGTGCCACATGCCATCAAGTGGCGCTGAGGCTTGTTGAAAAAAAGCCTGTTTAACTTGCTCTAATTCGCTGATCGACTCAATGTTTTTAATCGTTATCATGGTTCGTTACCTTATTTACATCTGGGTATTAAATCTATTTTAGGCATATAGATATTTCAAATATTGAATAAAAACGACAAAACATGGTTATTTTTAAATAAAAAAGATAGTGCACATTGAGGATTCTCTGACTAAAGTTCCTGTTTACTTGAAGTAAAAACATTATAATCACCGTTTGAATCTTCGTTTTCCATAATTAATAAGGCCACAACATGAATACCAAAATATACAAGAGAGTGCTTTCTCTGACTGATAACTTATTAGCGGCCGTACAACAGCGAAATCAAACAAGATTCGATGGTTATTATTTAGAGCTAAAACAACTTTGTGAAGAGCATGAGAATACAGACAAAGATCATCCTGTTCAGTGGGAAACGTTAGCCGATTTTACCGATGACTTAGCATTAGCGGTTACCATTTATGAGCATGCATTAGTTAAGGCTGAAGCGATTAACTCTAAGGATTTCCGTTCATCAATTAGTTTCTCAGCTGCATCTCTAAAAGTTGAATTAGGTGATATTACAGGTGCTATTGAGCATTTAGAAAAAGCTAAAATTAGTTGTAATAAAATTATTGATAAAGAATTAAAAGCTGAAATTCATGATTTGCTGGAAGAGTTGAAAAGCTCATAAAATAAGTTTTAAAGAGCCACTGCCGTATGGCATTGGCTTTTTTATCTTAAGTATTGTTTTTTATCAGTACATATTTTTGTTCTACTACCTGCTTGCCCCATCTATCGCCATGTACCTCTTCAACAAGTTCAAACCCAGAGCGTTCGTACAGTTTTTTCGCAGCATCTAGACCTTTATAGGTCCATAAATGAACTTCATCAAACCCTTGAATATCGCAAAAATCCATAGTTTTTTTGAATAACCTACTCCCAAGGCCAGCTGATTGGAGAGTGTCATCAATGATAAACCAACGCAGGTGCGCAATATTATTTCCTAAACCCTCACCATCAATTGTAATACCGCCAACAATTCTCCCATCTTGCTCTGCATACCATGTTTTATTAACACTGTTTTCTGCACGAGGCATAAATTCAGCCATGCCTGCAGCTACTATTCCTTCAAAAATAGCACCAAGACCTGCTAGTTTATTATGAATAGTACCGTGATATCCGGCAATCGCTCCAATAAGGCCTGGTCGGTAGCCTTCATTAATGTTAACTTCTGACGGTTTTACTTCTGAATTGAGAGCGTTAGAGTATAAATTCAGTCCTTGCATGATCACATTTCTTGATGCCTCAGTAAGCGGGCCTAAGGCATTATTTACCTGATTCTTGGCAAAACGATTTATTTCATTGAGAGTGGTTTCTCCTTGTGATGTAAGAAATAAGTTTTTTTGCCTGGTATCTATCTCTGATTTTTTCTCTTCAAGTTCCCCTTGCTTAATGAGGTTTTGAACCAAACGGCTAACAGACGATTTATTAATATTTAGTCGTTTCGACAGCTCTTTACCTGAGAGTTGACCTTCAGCGCCTATTTCAATAATCGTATGAACAGCGGAAGGAGAATAGTTGGTACCGGCTATATTTCTATTCATGTAACCAAATTGACGCACTAATGCTCGTGAAGAAAAACGAATAGAAGTGAGCATACTTTCATTTATTTCATGTTTTATACTTATATTACTCATTGCTGGATCACTTATTGATATATAGTTGCGTAATGCAACTATATATCAAATATCCTGTTAAGCAACTTAATTATCTAAATAATTTATAGCTGGCACTAATTTCATTAACCATTAACAACTTATCAAGGGTTGAATTATGCCGTTAATTAGTAAGCACACGACATTTATATCGAACTTTAAGCTTAGATATTTTTCTCCTTACTTTGTACCAATATCATGCTTGTTATTTGTGCAAAGCAAATTGATGAACAATAATTGAACACGTAGTGATTTTTAAGAAAGGTGTCCTAGGTCTATTTTTCGATCTTCGTTTTCTTTGGGTAATTTAATCAAGGAAATATAATGAATAATTCAATGAAGTTTGTAGTACTCTTAATGCTAATCTTTAGCGCAAATTGTTTTGCCGATAAAACTATTGTTGATGTCTGGCAGTGCAAGTTAAAAGAAAATAAAACCATGAAAGATGCAGGTATATTAAATGAAAAATGGGTGAAATTCATGAACGCTAATGTGAAGGGCGGTGGGATAAACTCTTATGATATGGAACCTCGAGTTGGCAACCATGAAGGTTTTCTCTTTGTTGATGTATACCCGAATATGCAATCTTGGGCGGCAGGTGAGAAAGTAATGGAGAAAACTAAAAAAGGTCGAGCTTTGTTAAAAGAGTTTAGAATGCTGGCAAAGTGTTCAAGTAATAGTTTGTACTCTTCAACGAAACATTAATTTGCAATAACGGTCAAAAAAGGTCAATTATTAAGGCCCTTGCCGACTTTTTATTAATAAGTTGAAAAGTAAATAAAGGTTAGCTATTTATGCCTTTGCTGACAAGAATACTAGCTTGATAAGGAACTAGTATTCTTGTCAAAAATACTTTCCTCCAAGTTTTCGAATTATGTTTATTGAAAATAAACTTATCTAATTACCACTGTCTACTTGAGCTTTTTATAATCGCCCCAAAATAATCAATATAGAGCTATTAAACAAAACCAAATGGAAGTTAATGTGACGCCAAATGCCATTGAAATAACCTTAGATAATTTTCAACAAGTAATTTTAGATGAGTCGAAAAGCAAATTAGTATTAGTCGATTTTTGGGCAGCACAAGTACCTGAAAGTATAGAGCTAAAAGATAAGTTAGCGGCTGGTCTACAGGGCTTTGAAGCGCATATAATATACGCAACGGTTGACTGCCAAACTCAGCAACAAATTGCTCAACAGTTCGGTATTCAAGGCTTGCCTACGGCTATCTTAGTAAAAGATGGTCAGCCAATTGATGGTTTAACAGGCCCACAGCCCGATGACGCGATTAATAACTTTTTAGCAAAGCATTTACCCAAACAAGAAGATTTACTGTTAGCACAGGCTCAATTACTTATAGCTGAAAACAAGGTTAATGATGCTTTCACTGTGATCAGTCAGGCGCATCAACTTGATAATCAGCGTGCCGATATTAAATTATTATTGGCTGATGTTTATTTACGGTTAGGAAAAACCGCCGAAGCCGAAGCACTATTAGCGACTATTCTCATGGTAGATCAAGATAGTCATTACCAAGCTTTAATGGCGAAGTTAGAACTTGCTAATCAAGCTGCAGATTCACCTGAAATTAAATCATTAGAAGCTCAGTTAGTAAAAGATAGTGATAACGTTGAATTACAACATCAATTGGTGGCGCAATACAGCCAAGTGAACCGTCATGAAGAAGCATTAGCATTACTCTTTCGATTAATGCAAAAAAATAGCAGTGACGCAGTCAGCAAAGATTTATACCTAGATGTACTGAAAGCGTTGCCAGAAGGTGACCCTTTAGCCAATAAATATCGCAGAAAGCTATATACCCTAATGTATTAACTCTCAACGTAATGGAAAATTTGAACAGAGCCATTTAATGTGGATTAAATGGCTCTTTTTTTATAAGTTGGTTTTTAATTTAGCGACAAATGTTTGTCTAAATTTTGCTAACTTAGGAGAAACGACTGCTTGGCAGTATGGATTTTCAGGGTTGTTAGTAAAATAATTTTGATGAAAGTCTTCCCCGGAAAAGAAGGTTGAACAAGCGGTTACCTCAGTTACAACAGGAGCCTTGTACATGCCACTGTCATCTACTTCTTTAATAATACTTAGCGATAAAGCTTTTTGCTGTTCATTGTGATAAAAAATTGCCGAGCGGTACTGTCTACCGACATCATTGCCCTGTCGATTGAGCTGGCTAGCATCATGTAAGGTGAAAAAAATCTCTAAAATTTCACGAGAACTAATTTCTCTATTATCAAAAGTAAGCTCTACTACTTCAGCATGCTCTGTATTGCCTGAACATACATCTTCATAAGTTGCCTTTGTAGCGTCACCGCCCATATAGCCAGAAACTGCAGATATAATACCAACAAGTTGTGTATATGCGCCTTCAATACACCAAAAACAGCCGCCAGCTAGGGTGATTTTTTCTTCAAATGCAGACATGCGATTACCTTATTAATAAATGAATAAAATGAGTTTATATTAATAGCCGTTTAGAAGTCTATAACTTTTTTCGCTGGAATGAAAAAAGCTATTTTTGATCAGTAAAAAATATCTTATATAGCGTACTATCAGTAAATACTAATAATTAACACTGATCACTATGTCGCTATTTTTTAGAAGATTTAACCAAGTTCGCACTATTTTGTTGCTACGAAGTATCGCTATTATCATTCAAATAGTTCTAATATTTTTTGTGAATCTTGTACTGCAATATCATTTACCTTGGTTACCTCTTTTATTGATTATTTCAGTTGAAGCCGTATTTACTATAGTAAGTTATTTATATTTTCGGTCAGGCAATGAAGAAAATAAAGCGGCATTATTGGGACAAATCTGCGCTGATATTTTATTCCTCTCTTTGATCTTATATTTTAGCGGCGGTGCAACAAATGCTTTTGTATCCTTATTACTTATCCCTATTGCCATTGCCGCAGTAACATTAACCCCCTTGTTGTTAGGAATTGTGGCGTTATTAGCCGTTGTTTCATACAGCGTTTTATTGTGGTTGTTACCTATGTCTGTAATGCACGGGAATATGGAAGGGCATTTTATCGGCATGTGGATTAATTTTTTGTTTTCTAGCATTGTCGTTGCCACGGTAGTTGGCCAAATGGCACGACAAATATCGAAAAAAGAACTCGCTATCGCCGCTTTTCGCGAAGAACAGTTAAAGCAAGAAAAAGTGATATCACTTGGGGTCGCTTCTGCCCAAATAACGCATCAGTTAGCAACTCCCATTGCTACCTTTCAGTTGTTAGTTGATGAACTTAGTGATGAATACCCAAAACATCCGGTTATCACTGACTTACAGAAAGAATTACAACGTTGCACCAAAAGCCTTAGTGACTTTCGTACTATGGTATTTGAAATCAAAGAACAAACGTCAAAACGTGTGTTATGTTCAGAAGTCGTCAAGCAAGTTGCTGAGCATGTTGGACTTAATTATCCTGATGTTGATGCGCATTTTGTACAAGCTATTTTCCCTACTGCTCAACAAGACTGTGACAGTATTTTAGTCGATGCTTCATTGTTACCGGCAATTTTGAATTTAGTCCATAATGCTATTCGAGCAACTAAAGCGAATCAAAGCCAAAGTATAGAGATCTTAAGTGAGCAAAGTGCGAATAAATGGCAGTTGAGTATTCGCGATTTTGGTAAAGGGTTCACGTCATCAATGCTCAATGAGTTAGGCGTTAAGCCCGTTAATAGTGAACAAGGTTTAGGTATGGCGGTATTCTTAAGTCATGCCAGCTTAGAGCGACTTGGTGGTACAGTTACGTTAACAAACCACCTTAAAGGCGGTGCTTTAGTTACTCTAGAGTTACCTTTGTTTACTGAAAATGCACCGGGAGGTTATTCATGAAATTATTAATTGTTGAAGATGATAGTGCTTTTGCAAACACGTTAAAGCGTCGTATGGAAAAACATGGTTATACTTGCTGGTTGGCAAACAATATTAACGATGCGTTATTAACTTGTCATCGGCAATTACCTGAATTTATTTTATTGGATATGAAGCTAGACAATGAAAGTGGTCTGAATTTAATTACGCCGATTAGAAAATTATTACCACAAAGCCGACTGATTTTATTGACTGGTTTTGCCAGTATTGCTACTGCAGTTGATGCGATAAAATTGGGAGCGAACGATTATTTAACCAAACCTGTCGATACACAAACACTGTTAGCGGCCTTAGCCAAAAATGATGGTAAACAAACTAATAAGTACAACACGTTATCCATAGAAGCGAGTAAAGAACCGCTAATGCGCGAACCAACATTATCTACGGAACAAGTCGAATGGGAGCATATTCAACAAGTGTTAAAGTTTAATAATGGTAATGTTTCGGCCACAGCTCGTCAGCTTTCTATGCATCGCAGAACGTTACAAAGAAAGCTACAAAAAAGGCCGAGCCTAAGTACTCTTATCGTTTAGTCATCACAATAAATTACACGTTATAAGCAACGTGTTGATGAAACCTTAATGTTAATTCATCTTTGTTTGTTGGAAGTTCAAGTTCAGTGGCTAATAAACGCATCGCCTGCTCAATTTGATTAACAAACTTTCCGTAGCCACTATTTTGTGAATCCTCCGTAGTCGCAACAAAAATTAATTGTACATTATCAACCAGTTCATCTGCTTTCCATTTACTCACTAAACCACAGGGGCTTTGTTTAGGGTTATACCCTAGCATTTGTAGTTCACCTAGCTTTGATATTATTTCATGTAGGCTATGGCGAACAATGGGTACTAAACCATTAGCGATAAGAGCGCCGTTATTCAAATTAAAACGTTTTGCCACTAAAGAAAATGTATCACTTAGGTAGGTATAAAGCGGGTTATATGGATCGCTAGAGTTAGCATCAATATCGACTAAGTCTAATAATCGATTATCAATCGTTAAGTTAATCACTGCGTAACTTATTGCTGAACACTCATCTGGAATAACAACGTTTTGTGAGCGGTAGCGATCAAATATTGGCCGCAATTTATGTGCCTGTGTACCTAAACATCCCTTGTTTTTAGCAAAAATATCATAGGTAAGGTGCTGATGATCGCGTAAACGAATATCGTTGGGAGCTAGTTGTACTTGTTGTGTAAAGTTATTAACTAATTCTACAACTTTTTGGTGAAATATGGCTGCTTTATAACGAATATCATCACCTGACGCGAGAAATAATAAGGTGATCTTTTTTGTACGAATGCCAGCATCAAAAAAAGAATTTTGTAATTCATGGCTCTGAGGATCGTAATAAAACAAAATCTGTTGGTTAGTTTGCCATTGATGCATCTCTTGGTTATAACGCACTCGTACAAGTTTATCGTTGGCAATAAACAAGCTACTTTTTATTGCATAATCATTACTCAGTGTGAACAATAATTGCGATAAGCTTTGATAAAAATCGTAATAGGGCTGAGTGCTATTACGGGAAATATTTGGTGAAATAAAGTCGAGAAGTTTATCGGTAATGGCGAATTCAGCCAAAATGTACTGATTGTCACGCGCATTCGAGGGAATGTAGGCTTTGTTAGCCGCACTGCGTTTTCTTACTATAGACATATCCGTTTCCTATTTGAAGATTAAGCATACTTGGTCATTTACGAGGATTATAGAGCGAGGTTATGACACTTTTATGTCAAGTATGCGGATATATTGAGCAAGTATGTTAACCAGGCTTTAGCTGAAGAAGCCGACAAATCGAAATATGGTTACTGATAGGCACTTGATGGATTTCGGCTATTTATATAATAATAAATAATGTCAATTTACTTATACTCATAACAGAACCTATCTAAGTATTCTCTTAATAATTATTGCAATAAATATAATCGAATATAACAATATTTCCGTTAATGTTTGTTATATCATTGTTATCTACAAAGCATAACCAATAATATGATGAGACCTAGAGATGTTAGCTGACCAACAAGCCTTATTAGCAGCGGTTAATCAAATTATGCCGTTTGGAAAGTATGCTGGACGGCCATTATTGAAACTTCCCGAACCTTACTTAGTTTGGTTCAAGTCTAAAGGCTTTCCTGAAGGTAAATTAGGACAACAACTTGAATTAATGTATGAAATAAAACTCAATGGCCTTGAAGGTATGCTTGAGCCTTTATTATCATCCAGTCGTTTAGGTATTCCCGCCCATTAAAATAATATTATCTAAGCAAGTGCGTTTTAATATTCATAGTGAATAACACTTCAATGTAACAAACTGTTTTATTTATTTAATATTTTAATGACCATTCTTTCTTTCGTTATTCAATAACGGATTCTTTTTTTTTGCATCCGCAATTGCTTGATTTAGCCTCTAATCTAACCTTAACTTAATTGTCGAATGCTGTTTATTTCGACGATCACGTATAGCATAACAAGACAATGACGGAGAGTTATCAATGAGAACAAAGAAAAGAGATCGCTTAGGTAGAGCGCATTCAAATGGTTATCAAGCAGGTCTTACGGGTAAAACAAAAGAAAATTGTCCTTATCAAAATACTAATGCAAAATCAGAATGGTTAGGTGGCTGGCGGGAAGCCCTTACTGATAGAAATATGGGGTTATACCAAAGTCATTAAGGAATGGATTAAAAACAGCGTAATATAATAAATATAGCCCCTTTTATGTTGAATAAAAGGGGCTTTTTATGTTCAGGATGAACGGTATGCTGTGGTGCCATGGCCGCTCCTAGGCATCCATGCCTTCGCGGCATTAGTACATCCATGTACGTCGGTGGCAGAGAGCCGAGCTCTTTGATAATAGAGAGTTAAGCGTTTTGCGATAAATGCCAGTTTATCGGCTGTTTGTTTTTTGCTGACAGCCATTCGTTTGTTTTAGAAAAATGCTGGCAACCGAAAAACCCCCGATAAGCAGATAATGGTGAAGGATGAGGGCCATTTAAGACTAAGTGTTTTACGTTATTAATATTTTTACCTTTCTTTTGTGCATGGGCTCCCCACAAAATAAATACACAGCCAGTATTTTCTTGGCTGATTTTTGCTATTACGGCATCAGTAAATTTTTCCCAGCCAAGTTTTGCGTGGGAATGAGCTTGGGCTTGTTTTACCGTTAATACGGTATTAAGTAATAAAACCCCTTGTTGTGCCCATTCGGTTAAACAACCGTGATCAGGTCTATTGAAATCACTATATTCATTGACTAATTCTTTATAAATATTGACTAAAGAAGGAGGAACTTTGACACCAGGCTGAACTGAGAAGGCTAAGCCATGTGCTTGTTTGTCTCCGTGGTAGGGATCTTGTCCTAAAATTACGACTTTAATATCGGCAATGTCTTGGTAACAAAAAGCATTAAAGACATCAGCTTCAACGGGGAAAATAACATCGCCGTCAGCGCGTTGCTTTATAATTTCATCTTTAAGCTGGCTGAAATAAGGTTGGTTTTGTTCTTCGTTCAGCAGTTGCTGCCACTGTGGTTTTATTTTCATAATCATTAAATTTAAATAAAAAAGGCCGTTAATAAATTAACGGCCATTGTAAACAGTTTTATAACTCGGTGGAATATAACCAGCTTACTAAGTTAGTATTCCACGAGAACTCATCCATTTATAAATAATAATAGCGAGTTTATTACTGTTTATTTGATAACAAATAATCACGTAAATCTGCAAAGTTTGCAGCCATATCTTTTGATAAAATGGTTTCACTGGCGCAGTCGGCTAGTTCTTTAGGTAAGCCTATCGGTTGTCCTAAAATACTTTCAACAACTTCTTTGAATTTTGCTGGATGTGCAGTACCTAGGAAAACACCAAACTCGCTTTCATCGGCATTGTATTGCAAGGCCTTATAAGCAACTGCGGCATGTGGTTCACTAATATAGCCAAGTTTAGCAAGCTGTAAAACAGTTGACTGTGTTTGCTCTTCGTCGATAGAAACCGAGCTAATGCAGTCGTTAGGTACAATCCCTGTTTTTAGCATATGCTCAATTCGAGGCCAGTTGTTTGGATCGCTAACATCCATTGCATTTGAAATAGTGGCAACTGTGTCATGCGGTGTCCATTCACCTGTTTCAAGGTAACGTGGCACGGTATCATTGGCGTTAGTTGCGGCAATAAAGCGTTTTACAGGTAAGCCTAATGCTTTAGCAAATAGACCCGCGGTTAAGTTACCAAAATTTCCGCTCGGGATAGAAAATACAATATCATTGAGTTCAGCTTTACTTTTTTGGCGAGACAATTGTGCAACTGCTTCAAAGTAATAACATATCTGTGCTAATAAACGGCTGATGTTAATTGAGTTTGCTGAGTTCAGGCCTATGCTCGAAGCAAGTTCTTTATCGTCAAATGACTTTTTAACAAGTGCCTGGCAATCATCAAAGCTACCGTCTATAGCAAGTGTTTCAATGTTACCGCCTAGGGTGGTAAACATTTTTTCTTGTAATAAACTGATTTTCCCTTTGGGATATAAAATAACAACACGTATATTTTCAATGCCATGAAAAGCGTGCGCAACAGCAGCGCCAGTATCACCAGAAGTCGCTGTTAAAATTGTGATTTTTTTATCTTTACTAAAAGCCTGTAAACATTTTGCCATAAAACGTGCGCCAAAATCTTTAAATGCTAATGTAGGGCCATGAAAAAGTTCTAATATTGCACGATCTTTACTGATAGGTTGTAGTTGTGCAGGAAAGTTAAAAGCACTGGTCACTATATCCGTCAACTGCGCTTTAGTTAAATCACCCTCGACGAACGGAAAAAGTATTTGAACGCTTCTTTCCACCAATGGCATAGTGAGCAATTCGTCGATATTGTCTAAAGCTGGGATTGTTTCAGGAAAAAACAAACCCTGGTTTTTCCCTAACCCTTGCTTTACAGCTCCAGCGAAGCTGACTTGTTCATCGTTTTCTTTTAAATTATAAAATTTCATTATAATATTCCTAATCAATTCTGTATTTTTATTTCTTAAGTAAAGTGGTTAGACGTTAACTACGCCAGCACCCGATTCATCAACCTGACATATATGGACAAAGCCTAAGTCGGTTTGTAAATAATTATTTTGCAGCCAGTTAGCTACATCTGTCGCCTTTTCACGTGATTCGCAAACACAGAACAAGGTTGGCCCTGAGCCAGAAATACCAACAGCCAAATGACCTTCTTGTGTCAAATGTGCTTTAGCTTGTTCAAATTTCGGTAATAAATGTTGACGATAAGGCTCGGCAAGTACATCTTTTACGACAGAGAAGGCTTGCAGTTTATCTCCACGATGACACGCATCTACAAAGGTTGCTAGGTTTTGATTAGCGGTGATTGCATCAGCCCGGCTGTATGTTTCAGGTAAAATATCTCTAGCAGCCTTGGTTGATACGTTTATGCCTGGGTAGGCCATAACATAAAAGCAATTATCAAATAGCGGTAAAGTTCTGCTGATAATTTTGCTATCAGGTACCATTAACTGTAGACCGCCTAAGTAGCAAGGTGCCACATTGTCGTAATGCAGGCTACCGCTGATTTTCGCTTCCATTTCACCCATCATGAAAAGCATAGCTTTTTCATCAAAGTAATGCAGGTAGAACTCGTTTAGCGCCACTAATGCGGCAACAACTGAACAAGCACTTGACCCCAGCCCACTGCCCACTGGCATTTTTTTATCCAAGGTTAATTGAACTTCCTGTACTGGTTGCTGAGCTTTTTCAAGCGCGGTGTTGTACAAATTCAAACAATGCCAAACAATATTATCGGTCGGTTTCCCGGGTAATTTACTCGCAAACTCACCTTGCACAATTAAACTACTTTTAGTCGCGGCTTCAATTGAAACGACGTCGCCTAGTAATGTACCGTCGACAGGTTTAACCGCTAATCCTAACAAGTCAAAACCAACACTAAAATTGCCTATCGAGGCAGGGGCAAAAACTGAAATGCTCATTAGTGTTGTTGCTCCCATGCTAACGTTCGTAATAAATCACCAAAAACACCGGCAGCAGTCACTTCTGCTCCAGCACCATAACCACGTAATACAAAAGGTAAAGGCTGATAATAACGGCTATGAATCGCTAATGCATTCTCGCCATCTTTTACGCTGTAAAGCGGATGGTTACTGGCAACAGCTTCAATAGAAACCTTACATTTTCCGTCAACAATATTACCAATATAACGTAAGACTTTATCTTCACTTTTTGCATTAGCCACACGTTGTGCGAATTCATCATCAATTTTTGTTAAGTTACTCATGAACTCTTCGACATTACCACTAGCATCAAAGTTTGCAGGTAACACTGGCTCTATAGCAATATCAGACAATTCGAGTTGTATTCCAGCTTCTCTTGCCATAATAAGTAACTTACGTGCAACGTCTAGTCCACTCAAGTCGTCACGCGGATCAGGTTCAGTAAAACCGTTTTCTTTAGCGATAGCCGTAGCCTGTGAAACAGTCATACCTTCCTCTAATTTTCCAAACATATAGGAAAGAGAACCAGACAAAACCCCTTCAAAACGAACTAATTCATCACCCGCTTTTATTAAACTTTGTAAAGTATCGATAACCGGTAATCCAGCACCGACAGTAGTTTCATATAAGAAACGACGATTAGTTTTTTGAGCTGCACTACGTAAAGCTTGGTAATATTCCCAAGAGTCGGTATTGGCTTTTTTATTTGGAGTAACTACGTTAAAACCTTCTTCAAGATAGCCTAAATAACTCATTGCTAAGGACTCATTAGAAGTTGAATCGACTAAAACAGGGTTAATTAAATGGTTTTCTCGAACAAATGCCTTAATATTTTCAACATTCACCGGCGTTGGAGAATTATTGATTTCCGCTTGCCAATTTTCTAAGTCAATGCCTTCTTTATTGAAAACCATACCTTTGCTATTTGCGATACCATAAACTTTCAATGAAATGTTTTGTTCCTTCAATTTTGGTTGTTGGCGAGCTATTTGCGCAATAAGCTCACTGCCAACAACACCACAACCGACTAAGAATACATCTATAGTTGGTTTGTGAGTGAAGAAATTTTGATGACTCACTTTCATTGCATCAGTACATTTACGTTTTTCTACAACAACAGAAATACTCCGCTCTGACGAGTCTTGGGCAATCGCTATTACATTAACGCGAGCTTGCGCCAAAGAACTGAAAAACTTAGCTGCAACACCTTGCTGATGATGCATGCCGTCACCTACAAGAGAAACAATTGATAATTCGTGCTGTAATTTTAGCGGTTCAAGTAAACCATTAAGTAACTCTAGTTCAAATTCTTGCTGCAAACTTTGCGCGGCTAATGCTGCGTCAGCCGTATGAATACAAAAACTGATACAGTATTCACTTGAAGATTGGCTAATTAATACTAATGAAATACTTTCTTGGCTCATGGTGGCAAAAACACGGCTGGCCATGCCTACCATACCTTTCATGCCAGGACCTGAAACGTTAACCATTGTTAAATCGTCAAGGTTAGATATTGCTTTTACTTTTTTAGTTTTATCGTCTTCATTAGATATTAATGTGCCAGGTGCTGATGGATTGCCAGTATTTTTAATTAAACAAGGAATATGAAACTGAGCAATTGGCCCAATAGTTTTCGGATGTAGCACACTGGCACCAAAGTATGAAAGCTCCATAGCTTCTTGATAGGATAAATAATCAAGTAACTTTGCTTCTTTGATAAGGCGAGGATCTGCGTTAAAAACGCCATCAACATCGGTCCATATTTCACAGCAATCAGCTTCTGCACATACGGCTAAAACAGCCGCAGAATAATCAGAACCATTACGGCCTAAAGTGGTTACCTGTTGAAGGTTATTAACGCCAATAAAGCCAGGCATTAATGCGACGTTGTTGAGGTTAGTGTAATGTAGTTGAAAGTTCTCTTTTGATAAGACTAAATCAGCAACAGCATTGAGTGAAGCATCATTAGTGATCAAGAACTTTTCTGGCTCGAGTACCGAAGCAGTAATATCTTGCGTGCTTAACACTGATTCAAGCAAAGCGACACTTAAGCGCTCACCTATACTGATAATAATGGCGCGTATATGGTCAGGGCAGTAAGACAACATTGTTGCACCCTGTAAGTAGCGTGAGAGCTTATGCTCCCAGTTTGTTAGGGTTTGTTCTACGTGCAATGGACTAAACGTTGGCAAACTAGCACTTAAGTCGTCAATAATTGTCATTATAGCTTTTTTGAAATGTGCTAAGTCATTTTGTAATTTTATTTCATCACTATTGTTTTCAGCCATAGCGACTAGATGATTAGTCACACCTTGAGGCGCTGATACAACTACAGCTACAGCTGAATCGATACTTTTATCAGCTATAATTTTGGCAACCTGAACAAACCGTTCAGCTGATGCTAGAGAAGAGCCACCAAACTTTAATACACGCATTTTAATTCCTCTTTATTACTGACACTTTGCGAGCCAAAGTGTTGTAGTAATTATTTAATATTCTAAAACAAAAAAAGCCCGGAACCTTTGAGGGTCACGGGCTTTTCTTTAATGTGTTTTTTACACGTCAGCCGATGACCACCATCCCAGAGAGGGTGGTAGTGGTAATAATAATGGTAATACGGCGGATAAATGTTTTCATGGGTATAAAATGCCTGAGCAGGCTTTTTCTGTCAATAGTTTTTTATGAATAAAAAGTTATAGTTTATGTATAAAGTGCATTTTTTATAAAATTTTATGTATAAAATGAGGTTTTTATTCAAATAGTATAGTCTTCAGAAAGCTCTTTTGCGAAACAAACAACATTTCTCCCTGAAGCTTTAGCATCATATAAAGCAAGGTCTGAGTTAGCTATTAAGTCTTCATAACGTACATCGGATTCGTTAATAATTGCAACACCAACACTAGCAGTAACTTTAATTTGAGTTTCTTGAAAGTTAATTACATTTTTACTGATAGCAATGCGAATGCGCTCTGCAACATCCAGTGCTCCCGTTTTATCAGTATTGGGTAATATAATAGCGAACTCCTCTCCGCCGTAACGACCAAACAGATCACCTAAGCGTAAAAGTGAACTGATCACTTTCGCGGTTTCAATCAATACTTTATCGCCACCTAAATGCCCATAAGTATCATTCAGTAATTTGAAATGATCTAAATCGAACATGATCAAAGCTAAACCGTGTTGATAACGACGAGCACGTGAAAACTCTTTTTCCAAACACTCTTCCCAATGCTTGCGATTGAATACTTGCGTTAAACCATCTATACGATTTGCTTGAGCAAGTTCTTCTAACGCTTTGTTAAGCATTGTTTGGTAATGGCATACGTCGGTAACATCTTCAATAAGGATACAAACATGCTGATTGTCGTCTTTAGGATCAAGAGGTAAAAAGGTGCAATTTTGCGCCATAAAATGGCTGTTAGTTGTTATAGGGCGTGTATGTTGCAACTCAAATAAATGGTGTCTTTGTTCCCATGAACAAAAAGATTGTGCATTTAATTGAAAGACACTTTCTACTTTTCGTTTAAACCACTTCTCTGGTAATTCAGGGAATATTTCGAAAATGCTTTTACCATTAACATGATCAATTTCTTTATTAGCATGAATTTCTAAATATCGATTCCATAGTACGATGTTGTATTGATCATCGATAATGAGAATGCCGGTATTTAATTTGTTGGCAATGTCAGTACAAACTTCATCAGGAGACATTAGAACTCTTCCAAAATTCTGTCAATGACAGTTTTTATGTTGTTAATTGCGGACTCTGGTATCAGTAAAACCATATCGCAATTAAACGAGTAATCCGTGACTTGGTAAGTTATTTTAACTTTCAGTGCTAAATCCCAATTAAAAGACTGCTGAGCAAGATGGTCTGATATCGCACTTTGTGAACCGGCTAATAAACGCGGAGCACTGTACGACATCTGATTTTCAATTTGTTTCGCAAAAACATTTAAAAAAGTGGTTGTTAAAATCGAACTTAAGTCGATAATTTGTTCTTCAACCGATAACTCGTCAGGTTCATATCCTAGCAAGTCAGCAAGTCGGTCAGAGTCTTTTGGCTGATACATCAGCAATGCTTCGCCACGAATGCCTTCATAACCAAAGAAACCTTGGCTAACAACAGCTACAGATTTTTCATTATTGTTTAAAGTCTCAATAAGGCTGAGTGTACTGACTTGTTCAATGCTTGGTACTTTCAAATAAACGAAGGTGTCTAAATAACGTGCAAGTTGATCGCTGGCTTGTCCCATAGCAACATTAATTATTTCTTGTAAACAATCTTGCTGGTCTTCGTTTAAGTTAAGGTCGCTCATATAAAACCGTGACTCTTCAAATTTTGATTAAGTACATCTAATTGAACCGGTTTACGTAAAAAAGCTTTCGCGCCAAGTTCAATTACTTTGTTTTGCATTTCAGGTTGAATATCGGCAGAGATAACAAAAATTGCCGGAGTGATATTTTCGTCTTTTAATGTTTGCAAAACGCCAAGACCATCAAGTACCGGCATGGTGAGATCAAGAAATAGAATGTCAAATTTTTGACTGCGAAGTAATTCAACCGCCTCTTGACCATTGGTGGCAAGTTGCGCATTCACAGATAATTGGTCGGGTAGACTACGTAAAACTTGCTTACGTGCCATGTTTGAGTCATCACAGACAAGAACTGAAAAGCTCATGTGATAATTAATCCTTTATTTTTTTTATTTTATGCCCCTAATCTACCCTAAATCGCGGGCACTGTTAATTAATAAAGCGTCAAAAAGTCGTTTTTTTATGCTTTTAGTGTAAATATAATGATAATCAGACGTAAAATGATAAAAAATAAGGATTATATTGCTTATTTTCATTGCCACTGCGGCAATTACCAGCCGAATACGACTTTGATTAATATTATCGACATCGCTGTTGAAATGGCATAAATGGCAGTAGCCTTCCAACTGTAGCTGTTTAATTTCATCTTGTTCCCCTCGTTTATTTGTAATGGAAATTTCAGTGAATGATCGCCATTACTTACTAGGTTATTATTAATGCTTAAAACTTAAGCGATATTCATGCCAAAATTAAATTGTAAGCTAAGGATTTAGCTAACTTTTATTTGGAATTTAAGTTTTTAAGTTGCCGCATTAGCTAAAAGCTAGTTATTTTAGTTAAATTAAAAAGGGATATTTTAAAGCGGTTAGCTGAGGGTAACTGTAGTAAATTTTTACCCTAGTGATCTAATATGTAACTCTTCGTATCGAGCTGATTATCTAGATAATGAAAATTATACGGTAGGCCAGTGAAGCTGAGTTTGATGAGTTTTCAACCAAACTTTAGCGGATTGATAATTAGGGCAATGTAATGCCACTAATTGCCAGAATGCGGGTGAGTGGTTCATATGTACTAGATGGCAAAGTTCATGCACGATTACATAATCAAATACCCAAGCTGGGGTCATCGCTAGTAATGAACTAAAACTTAATTCAGCTTTGCTATTACAGCTTCCCCAACGCGCTTTATAGAGCCGTACTTTAAATGACTTGGGAAATACTCCTATTTGCTCTGCAATCTTACTTAGCTGCTTATCTAGATAATTAATGGTCTGTTGCTTAAACCATGTCTCTAGTTGCTTTTTAACTTGTGAGACTTCGCTATTCGCTGACTTCGTTCGGTTAGAGAGGGTAAGATTGATCGTGTTATTTTCAATGATGACTTCACTGAATAAGCCGTAATTAATGTGTAGCGTTTTAAGTTCGCCATCAATCGATAGTGCGCTATTTTCTTGAAAAGTGTTATTTTTTAGTTTCGGACGTTCATTTTGCTCGGCAACTTTTTTTTGTAACCAAGCACTCTTAGCCTGTACTATATGGGCTATGTCTTGTTCGCAAACATAATGCGGCGCACGGATAATGATACTTCCGTGCTTCACCTGTAAGCCGACAGTTTTTCTTTTGCTACTGCGAATAAGCTGATAAGCCAACATAAAATGTTCTTATTTATGTATTATTTCGTTAAGCGGCAGTTTTACTTGCCTTTGCTTTACGTGGTGCTTTAGGCTTTTTCACTTCGGTTACTAATTCAGCAGCTAATTCTTCGCTTGCTTCAGCTTTAGTAACAGCTTTAGTAACAGCTTTAGTATCATCTTTTACTTCAGCAACGATTTTTGGCTGAGCTTTTTTGACGATTGCTGCAGGCTTAGCTTTTTTAGCTTGTAGCGCGACAAGTACATCTTCGCGATTTTTAGCTAAGTAAATACAAAGTTCTTCACGTATTTGTTCATCAAGATCTAAGGTGGTTGTTTCAAACATTTCGGCTAAGCTATCAGCCATATCAAGCATTTTGTCATACTCGTCTGCTGCTTTTTTATCCATGAATGTTTCAACCTCCACACCTTGTCTAATGACGACAAATCGACTTTCAACTGCCATTGTTTTTCCTTACCTAATCAATATTACGCTTGATGGTTTTATCATATACGATCTAAAACCGCTTATACAATCAAAATTAACTGTACAAAACAACAGTATCATACGAGGTTTTTAGTAAAATGCCAATATTAATTACTTAAACCTCGTTGTTTCTTAAAAAAGCTTCACTCAGCTTTTATTTTAGTAATCTAACGCGAAACTTACGACCTTTTAATTTACCGTTTTCTAGTTTTTTAAAAGCTTGTTTGGCAAACTTACGGCTGATAGCCACATAAGCCCAGTTATCAGAGAGTTGAATTTTACCGACTTCTTTACCTGAAATAGTTTTGTCGCCAGTAAGTGCACCAAGAATATCGCCAGCACGTACTTTTTGCTTTTTACCACCGTCTATTTGTATAGTCGTCATTTTTGGCGAATACACTGAAGCGTTGAGTACACTCGCGTCAGGTAATAATTCACCATCGATAGTACGGTCAAGGTAATCTTCTAATAAACCAATTTTGTAGCTTTCTTTTTCACTGAAGAATGAACATGCAATACCCGTGCTACCAGCTCTTCCTGTTCGACCAATACGGTGAACGTGAATTTCGCTGTCACGCGCGATATGATAATTAAATACCGCATCAAGGGAGTCGATATCTAAACCGCGAGCGGCAACATCAGTAGCAACTAAAATTGAAATACTCTTATTAGAAAAGCGAACTAAAACTTCAGTACGATCTCTTTGCTCTAAATCACCATGCAAATCTTGTACATTAAAACCGTAGTTGCGCAGTTCGTTTACCACAATTTGCACGTCTTTTTTAGTGTTACAAAAAACGATGCTAGATTCTGGTTGATGCTTTAACAATAATAAACGAATACCGTCGATACGCTCGCTATCATTTTCTACTTTATAAAAATGTTGTGCAATTGTACTTTCTTCATGCTTTGCTTCCACGGTAACTTTTGTCGGAGACCGCATTATTTTTTTAGAAATATCTGCAATTTCTGGTGGGAAAGTCGCACTGAATAATAGCGTTTGTCGTTCCTGTGAAATTTGGGAAATGATATAATCAACAGAAGCTTGAAAGCCCATTTCTAGCATGCGATCGGCTTCGTCTAGTACTAACATGTTTACATCGTCTAATTTTAATGTACCTCGTCCAAGATGATCTTCAATTCTACCTGGTGTACCGACAATAATGTGAGCGCCGTGCTCTAAAGAACCTACTTGTGGCCCAAAGGGCATACCACCACATAACGTTAAAATCTTGATGTTGTGAATAGCGCGTGCCAGTTTACGCAGCTCTTTTGCTACTTGATCAGCCAATTCACGTGTTGGACAAAGGATCAACGATTGAATACGGAAACGTTTTACTTCTAATTTCTCTAAAACACCTAAACCAAACGCAGCTGTTTTCCCTGAGCCCGTTTTCCCTTGGGCGATAATATCGCCGCCAGCAATAATAGTCGGTAAGCTTTGAGCTTGAATGTCGGTCATCTGTTGATAACCCATAGAGTCTAAATTTTGAATTAACTCAGGTTTGAGTTTTAAGGTGGAAAAACTAAGTTGGCTCAACGGAAATTCCTTGGCATAAAAATAATGCGTCATTTTACCTTGTTTATCGCATTATTACTCGATAAAAAAACTGTACATATTTAGTGCACACTTTTGCGATTGTTCAAGGGGTAACATATGGCCGGTATTGTTAAGGACGGCTAATGAAACAAGCTTAGACTCCGCTAAAATAGCTTGGATACGACTGAGCTTAACGAGCGAGTCACTATCTCCAATTAAGAACTTAACTGGGAAGGGGAGTTTAGGAATTTTTATTAATAAATTTTCCCGCTGGGTAGTCACTGTTAATTGATGAATCAGTGTTTCTTTGCCAAGGCTAGTATCCATTTCACGAATACAGTGAATGATGTCTTGGTTGTTGATGTTATCTGGGTGAAGCAGAGCGGTTATACGTTTAGTCGGGATCCCGGCATAACCATGTTTTTTTATAAAAGCGATAGTACGGCTCCGCTCTTTTAATTCAGCTTCAGGTAGAGAATAAGACATATTAGAAATAAGCAGTAACTTGTTCACTTTTTCAGGATACTTTAATGCATATGCTGTAGCTAAATACCCTCCTAATGAAAAACCTGCTAAATTGATTTTCCCCTTAGGAAGTTGCTTCTCAAGTGCCGTTATTATTTCATCAATATTATTACCCATCGGAATGGCAATATGTATAAGCTCAATATTTTCAGATAAGTGCTTAATACACGATTGCCATAAACGTTGGTCGCACATGGTGCCCGGTAGGCAATATATTCTCGTACTCATATTAAGCGCTCATAAATCGTGTCAATCAATGGTTTCAATATTTAGCTTCAATAATTAGAGAGTGTTATTGAATGACTTCATCAAATAACTGTACATCTACAATTTCATTTGCCGCGACTTTCCCTTGGCTAGCAGGTAAAACAATATAGCAGTTGGCAGTAGACATACTGGTTAATATTCCAGAGCCTTGGCTACCTGTGCTAGTAACTATCATTTCGCCTTGTTGATTGGTTGATAATATCGCGCGCTGAAAATCCATGCGTCCGGCGCGTTTATTTAATTGGGTTGCCGTTTTTACTTTCAATAACGGTTTATTTCTCGGTTGGGCACCTTGTAATTTTAACAGGGCCGGAACCGCTAATTGATGTGCCGTTACTAATGCTGATACGGGGTTGCCTGGTAAGCCAAAAAAGTAACTATTTGCTAGTTTGCCAAAGGCAAAAGGTTTACCGGGTTTCATGGCTATTTTCCAAAAACCAATTTCACCTAATTGTTCAAGTACCAACTTTGTATAGTCGGCGTCGCCGACAGAAACACCACCCGAAGAAATCACAACATCAGCTTGTTGATCTGCCTGTTCGAAGGCGTCGCGTATTGCCTGCTCGTCATCGGCGATAACACCGAAGTTAATAACAGTGACATTAAGTTTGCTCAACATTGCGATTAATGCATAACTGTTACTCTCAAAAATATCACCTTCATTGAGTGTTTCACCGGGAGACTTTAATTCATCGCCGGTAGCCAATACTGCAACGGTAATTTTACGAAAAACTTCAATTGTGGGTACACCTAACGATGCTAATACGCCAATGTCGATGGCCGATAGTTTTTTGCCTTGGCTAAATACTTGCTGGTTTATTGCAATATCTTCACCAGAAAAGCGAATGTTATCGTTAAATGTCCGGTCTTCTAAAAAAGTAATGCTTTTATCGTTTACTTGGCAGTTTTCCTGCATTTCTACGGTATCGCAACAATTGGGTAATTTTGCCCCCGTCATAATACGGATACATTCACCTATGTTACATGACCCTTGAAAAGGTGCGCCAGCCATTGAACGACCTACCATGGTTAAGGTGTGGTTATCTTGTAAACTGGCTAACTTAAACGCATAACCGTCCATTGCCGAATTATTGTGTGGCGGGACATTCAATGGGCTTGATATGTTACTGGCTAAAACGCGATTTAACGCTTTTGATAAAGGAATAAATTCAGTTTCGTCGATCGGCTCTATCGCCGATAACATTTTTTCCATCGCTTGTTCAAAAGGTAATAATCCGGGAGCAGAACAACAATCAACCATAAGTAACTCTTCTGTTTAGTTTATTTTCGACGCGGTAAAACAACATCTTTCTATATAGAGTATTATGACTCAAATATACTTATAAAGAATACGGGGTAAGTAATGACTTTTTGATGTAAATCAATATTACTTAGAGTCTAATCGTATTTTAATCGTGAAAATAGTTTACTATACTTGAACAACTAAAATAAATTATTCGCCGAGCTTTTTTAGCTAAATCTTTTTTTAGAATGCTATTCAAGCCGTGGTTAACAGCAATTTTGCTATAACCGCCAGGGTTAACAAGGAAACGCGTTAGCCTCCCTACATTTGGAAAGGTGAGATGTTAACAGACAACTTCGGTCGCAAGTTTTATTACTTGCGCCTATCAATTACTGACGTGTGCAATTTCCGTTGCACCTATTGCTTGCCTGATGGTTATTCATGCGACAATGATCGAGATTTTCTCTCCTTTGATGAAATAAAGCGTGTGGCTAACGCTTTCGCGCAAATGGGCACTGAGAAGATTCGCATCACCGGCGGTGAACCTTCATTGCGGAAAGACCTGCCTGAAATTATCGCTGCTTGTAAGCAAACACCGGGTATTAAAAAAGTCGCAATTACCACCAATGGCTATAAATTACCTGAGCATTTACAAAGCTGGTTAGATGCCGGCATTGACGCTATTAATATTAGTATTGATAGCCTTGACCCTCGCATGTTCCATTCAATAACGGGTCATAATAAGTTACCACATATTTTAAAAGGCATTGATATGGCATTGGCGGATGGTCGTCCATCTATCAAAATTAATACCGTATTAATGCGTGAATATAATGGTCACGATATTAAAACCTTTCTTGATTGGCTTAAAGTGACACCAGTGACATTACGCTTTATTGAACTAATGCAAACGGGTGATAACCAAGAGTTTTTCGATGCACAGCATGTACAAGGGGCTCGCATTAGACAAAATTTAATATTAGATGGCTGGTTACCTGTGATAAATGATAAAACAGCTGGGCCAGCGCAAGAATTTTATCATCCAGATTACTTAGGTAAAATTGGTTTGATCATGCCGTACAGTAAAGACTTTTGTAATACTTGTAATCGTTTACGAGTTAGCTCATTAGGTAAATTGCATTTGTGCTTATTTACCGAAGCCGGTTTACCGCTGAAAGAGTACTTACAGCAAGACGATATCGAGCCTTTGAAAGAACAAGTTCGCGCCATGATGACCGATAAAAAAGCCACTCATTTTCTACAAGATAAACTGACAGGTGCCACCAAAAACCTGGCTATGTTAGGTGGTTAACATGATAAGTAATATGTTAGGAAATATGAAAGAGAGCATGGCCGAACCTTTATTGAATCAAGACTGTTTAGGCGTGGTATTAGCTGGCGGAAAATCTTCTCGGATGGGGGCTAATAAAGCCTTGTTAATGCGTAATAGCTCTAGCTATAACGGGCAATCACGTGGCAGTGAAAATATGCTTAGTTACAGCAAAAATTTACTGAAAAATATAGGCATAAATAACATTGTCATCAGTGGATATGTTGAAGGTGGCGATGTTGGTTTGGGAAATACCGAACATTATGTTGCCGACCAATTTGCTGAGCTTGGCCCTATGGGCGGTATTTACAGTGTCATCAAAAAGTACCAACCAAAATCATTACTCATTTTACCAGTAGACCTACCGCTAATGACCAAGCAAACGCTTGCACAGTTAAAAATGAAAGGTGAATTAAGCCAAAAGGCCAGCTTCTTTACCGATCACTTTCTCCCGCTTTACTTACCTAATAATGCTTTTGTTGAGCAATTCTTCACGACGAACTTTGCGCAATATCAGCAGGGTAAAAATAGTGGGGGAAGCGAGCAAGGTGCAAATAAAAAAAATGGCCCATCGATTCGTTCAATGTTGGCACAAGTGCCGCATCAAGCTTTAGCGTTAAAGTCGCCACAGTGTTTATTTAATAGCAATACACCCGAACAATGGCAACAAGCACAACAGCGTTTTATTGTTTAGGCAAAAAAATCGTCATACTGAACTTGTTTCAGTATCTAGTAACTAGATCCTGAAACGAGTTCAGGATGACGGCACGCATTGATTTAGAAAGTAATTTAAAATTAATAAACTTTAGGAAAACTTATGAGCTCTTCACATGGCGGTAACGCTTTTATTCCCTTATCGATTGCTGTATTAACTGTTTCGGATACCCGTGATGAATCTAACGATACTTCTGGGCAAGTACTTGTTGAACGTTTAACTGAAGCGGGTCATAAACTTGCCGATAAAGTCATTGTTAAAGATGATGTTTACCAATTACGTGCGATTGTTTCCAAGTGGATCGCTGACGATAATGTGCAAGCGATAATCTCTACCGGCGGTACAGGTTTTACGGCTCGAGATAATACCCCTGAAGCCTTATTGCCGTTATTTGATAAAAATGTCGAAGGTTTCGGTGAAGTGTTCCGTGCTATTTCTCTCGATGAAATTGGTACTTCAACGATTCAATCGCGTGCTTTTGGTGGCATTGCCAATAGCACTGTCATTTTGTGTGTACCCGGTTCAACCAATGCTTGTCGTACAGCTTGGGATAAACTGATTAAAGAGCAACTCGATGCGAGCCATCGTCCTTGTAATTTTGTGCCGCATTTAAAAATGGCCGAAATTGAGCTTTGTGAGACGCGTAACTAATGAGCCATTCTACAGAGCAAGCAAAACCTAGCCTTAGTCATGTAAATAAACGTGGCGAAGCTAATATGGTTGATGTCACTGAGAAAGCTATGACATCACGTTCCGCTACCGCGGAAGGATATATTCAAATGTCGGCGCACACTTTGTCGTTAATTACCCAAGGCGATAATAAAAAGGGTGACGTATTTTCGGTTGCCCGTATTGCTGGTATTCAAGCAGCCAAAAAATGTAGTGATTTAATTCCGCTTTGTCATCCCTTAATGTTAACGAAAGTTAAAGTAGACTTCACCATCGATGAAGAAAACAGCCAAGTGCATGTTACTAGCTTATGTAAATTGACCGGACAAACAGGTGTTGAAATGGAAGCGTTAACGGCGGTTTCTATTGCTTGTTTAACCTTGTTTGATATGTGCAAAGCGGCGGATCCTTTAATGGAAATTCACGGCATTCGAGTGATAACCAAAGAAGGCGGTAAGTCGGGCTCTTGGCAAGCAAAAGCTGAGCAAGCCAAAGCCGAACACACGAGATAATGAAGGATAAGGTATGATCAAAGTAATATTTTTTGCCGCGTTACGCGAGCAGCTGGGCTGCGACAATACTGAAGTCAGCGCTAAGTGCGCAAGCACAGTCGCTGAAGTCAAAGATGCTTTAGGGGAAAAAAACGAGGATTGGAAAAATTACTTAGCCAATAACTCATTACTTTGTGCGGTTAATCATCAAATGGTGCAGGGCGACTTTTCAGTGAAAGCTGGCGACGAAGTTGCCTTTTTTCCTCCGGTTACAGGAGGTTAAAATTGTGAATATAAACCCTGCCACGAATAAACACGCAGAAATTAGCATTCAAACCCAAGACTTTGATCATGGCTTAGAAGTTAACTTGTTAGAAAACGATAATGTCGAAGATGGCGCAGTCGTCACTTTCAGCGGACGTGTGCGTAATAATAATTTAGGGTTAAAAGTAAAAGGTTTGTTCCTTGAACATTACCCAGATATGACTGAAAAGCTCTTGGCTGACATTATTGAAACGGCCAAACAACGTTGGAATATTGGTCGGGTAAAAGTTATTCACCGTATAGGCCAGCTAGCGATTGGCGAACAAATTGTTTTTGTTGGCGTTACTAGTAAACATCGCCAAGATGCTTTTGCCGCTAACGAGTTCATCATGGATTTCTTGAAAGTAAAAGCGCCATTCTGGAAAAAAGAACTCACTGAGCTGGGTGAAACATGGCTTGAAGCGAAAACCAGTGATAAAGAAAAAGCACAGGCATGGAGTAAATAGGCTTGGGTTTATTGCCAGTTCGACTATTTATTAGCCTTTTATGTATCGGACTTATGTTTTGTTCTACACCTTTAGTGGCGGCTAAAAATTCTGTAAGCCTCAGTGAAAAAAACTTAGATGAAGAGCCTCTGCGCATAGCGGTTGCCTCGAATTTTGCACCAACATTAAAAAAACTACTCGCACGCTATAACGCCGATCAAAAAGAATTCATTAAGCCACTTATTATCACTGCATCTAGCGGTACTTTATTTCTGCAAATTCAACATGGCGCTTCGTTTGATCTGTTTTTATCTGCAGACAGTGAACGGCCGAAATTATTAGCGGAAACCGATTTAGCTTTTAAAAGAACCCAACAAACCTATGCTTATGGGCAGTTAGCGCTATGGTCAGCAAAAAATGATATTACTACAGACCCACTTACCGCGCTTAAAAGTAATGGGCAGCGCCTTGCTATTGCCAGCCCTAAAATTGCACCTTATGGTAAAGCGGCCAAACAAGTCTTAGAAAATTTACAACTGTGGCATGATTATAAAACACGTTTAATTCAAGGGATTAATATTGGCCAAACCTTTCAGCAAACACGGTCTCAAGCGGTAAACTTAGGCATTGTCAGTAATAGCCAATTAGTACTCAATAATTTAAAGGGCGTGTTAATTCCTCCCCGTTTATATCAACCGATAGAGCAGCAGTTAGTGATTTTAAAACGAAGCCAAAACAGCCAACAGGCAAAGCGTTTCGTTAAGTTTTTGATGAATGAAAAAAGTCAGCAATTTATTGCTCAGTCAGGTTATGCAAAACTGAGTGAAATTCAGGAAAAAGTTAAGGAGAAAATTAAGAGCGAAGTTAAGAGTGAGGTGAATGCCCATGAATAGTACGCACCCGGATATGCTCGCACTTATTACCACGCTAAAAATGGCGGGTATCACCACTATTATTCTGATGTTAATCGGTACTCCGTTAGCGTGGTTTCTTGCTAAAATGAAAAGCCGAGGCAAAGTGTTCATTGAAGCATTGGTTGCTTTACCTCTTGTTCTTCCTCCGACGGTATTGGGTTTTTATTTATTATTGTTATTTTCGCCGCAATATTTACCGGGACAAATTTGGCAAGAAACGACAGGGCAACAACTTGCTTTTAGTTTTTCGGCCATTGTTATTGGTTCAGTTTTATATTCACTGCCGTTTGTTGTTCAGCCCTTACAAAAGGCTTTTGAGCAATTGGGTGATGACTTATTAGAAGCCGCAGCCATGTTAGGTGCTAGCGCGTTCGACCGTTTTTTTACCATTGTATTACCCATTACCAAAGCGAGTTTTATTACCGCTGCCAGTTTAGGTTTTGCCCATACGGTCGGCGAGTTTGGTGTGGTATTGATGATTGGCGGTAATATTCCCGGCGAAACTCGCGTCTTGTCTATCGCCTTATTTGATCATGTTGAAGCGTTTGATTACGCGCAAGCCCATATTATTTCAATAAGCTTAGTTATCTCGTCGCTTGTTTTATTGTCGTTGATTTACTTACTCAATAGACCTAATAAAACTCGCCCGAAAACCTCTAAACCAGCTATCTCTAGGTCAGTGATCTCAAAGAGGCATAGTGATGGCTGATTTATCAATAAACGTTAGGGTCGAACACGACGATTTTCTCCTCTGTATCAACGAAGAAATATCGTTAACAGGTATTACTGGGGTTTTTGGTCATTCTGGCTCAGGTAAGTCGACACTATTAAAAGTCATCGCCGGGCTTGAAAAGTATGTGCAGGGTAAATTAGTCATTAACGATTTACTTACAGCGGATATTTTACTCGATAGCGAAGCAAAAATATTCGTTGCAGCGCAGCAAAGAAATATCGGTTTAGTCTTTCAAAATAGTCGTTTATTTCCGCATTTAACGGTAGAAGAAAACCTGCGTTATGGACAAAAACGAAGAAAGAATACCTTGGTAAATAAGCCGTTAGACTTTGATGAAATTATTGCGTTAACCAAATTAGATAATTTACTGTCGAAATCAGTCGAACAGCTTTCTGGCGGCGAGCAACAGCGTGTAGCTTTAGCACGTGCTATATTAGCAGAGCCTCAATTATTATTACTTGATGAGCCACTGAGTGCACTAGACGATAAAAATAAAATCCTGATGCTTACCTTGTTAACTAAAGTGCAAAAACAGCTCAATTTACCTATGTTATACGTCAGTCATTCTCTGGCTGAAATTCAGCAGTTAGCTAATCACCTATTAGTGTTATCGTCTGGGGAAATTACTCATTATGGTGATATACATCAGGTGATTCACCAATTAACCACCAATAATGAGATATTGCACCAAACCAGTTTGTCATTAACGGTGAAAGAGCATTTAGCCGAATATGGCTTAACGAGTTTAGCCTTGGGCGAGCAGCAGATATTAATGCCGTTTAATCAGCAAGTTGAAAGTGATGTAAATGCCAACACCAATGTTCGTTGCATTATTGCCGCTAGTGATATTAGTATCACTTTACATGAACCCAGTGAAAGTTCGATTGTTAATCATTTACAGGGAACAATCACGAGTTTTGAGCCCTGTCAGTCACAAGTGCTGTTAACGGTTAATTGCTCAGGGCAAGATTTTTTTGTCGACATTACGGCATGGTCAGCTAAGCGTTTGTCGTTAATTGTTGAACAAGAAGTATTTATTCAATTTAAAGCCAATAGCGTGCGTACACTGCGTTAATTTTATTTAAGAAATATTGACTAGGAAGCACTTCAGATCATGTTATCTCCAAACGAACAGTTACGTTATAGCCGCCAAATTATGCTCAATAAAATTGGTGAGCAAGGCCAACTCGCATTACGTGATGCTAAAGTATTGATTGTCGGTATGGGCGGCTTAGGTAACCCAGTAAGTTTATACCTAGCTGCAGCTGGTGTTGGTACTTTGTTTATTGCTGATGGTGATCAAGTTGATATTACCAATTTACAGCGACAAATACTGTTCACCGAAAGTGATGTCGGCAATAATAAAGCGGATGTCGGCTCGGAAAAATTACAGCAACATAATAGTGAAATTACTATTGAAGCCGTTGATGAAATGCTCGATGCAGAATTAGCTCACTATTATATTGAGCAAGTCGATGTAGTGATTGATTGCACCGATAATATCGCGACGCGTTATTTATTGAATCAAGTATGTGTTGAACAAAAAACGCCATTAATTGTGGGCGCGGCGACTGGCTTTGACGGACAGCAATTAGTGGTAGATCCCCGAAACCCAGAAAGTGCCTGCTACCAATGCTTATTTCCTGCCAGTGAAAAAGCGCCGACAAATAACTGTCAAACTGTCGGTATAGTCGGCCCGGTATTGGCGATTGTCGCCGGTATGCAATCGTTACAAGCGATAAAACTGCTCACCGGTAATAAGATACATATTAATCAGCTCAATATGTTTGATGGTTTGTCGAATCAATGGCAACAATTCACTTTGAAAAAACAGGCAGGTTGTCCAGTTTGTAGTGATGGCTAAGCAATCACTACAAAAAGTTTATTACATACTGATTGACGATTTATTCTTTAGCTTTCTTCTCTTCTTCAGCAATAGTAATTAACGCGGCTTCAATATAGGCGTTAATTTGATCTTCAAGCACGTTTAACGGCACAGATCCATTTTTCAAAATTTGATGATGAAACTCTCGAACATCAAAGTCTTGGCCTAATTTAGCTTCTGCTTTTTTACGTAAGTCTCTGATGGTTATCTCACCAATTTTGTACGATAACGCTTGCCCAGCCCAAGAAATATAACGGTCAATTTCTGTTTTTACATTATGTGTTGAGAGCGCTGTGTTATCAGTCATGAAGTTGATAGCACGTTTCCTTGACCAGCCTTTAACATGCATACCAGTATCAACTACAAGACGCGCTGCACGCCACATTTCATACGTTAGGCGGCCAAAATTACTGTAGTGGTCTTGGTAAATACCTGCTTCAATACCTAACCATTCAGAATACAATCCCCAACCTTCACCAAAAGCAGAAATATAAGCATGTCTGCGATATGAAGGTAAATTATCTAATTCGCCATTTAGCGATATTTGCAAGTGATGACCCGGCACACCTTCATGTAGCGTAAGCGCAGGTAATACATAAAGTGGACGCTTGTCTAAAGCGTAGGTATTTACCCAGTAATAACCGGGCTGACTGTCGTTTTTCGCGCCAATATAGCGGCCGGTAGTATATTTAGGGGCAATGCTGTCTGGCACAGGTGCAACGCCATAAGGCGTGCGTGGTAAATGCTTAAATAATGATGGTAATTTTGCATCCATTTGCTTTGCAATATAGGAAGCTTCTTTAATCAACTCTAACGGCGTTTTAGCATAAAATTGTGGATCAGTGCGTAGGAAGTGAGTGAACTCAGTGAAACTGCCCTTAAAGCCCGTTTTGACTATAATTTCAGTCATTTCTTGACGAATACGTTTAACTTCATTTAAGCCTAATGTATGAATTTCTTCAGCTGCCATCTCTGTTGTAGTGTAGTGTTTAACACGATTGTTATAAAACGCGTTACCGTTAGGTGTTTCTGAAACACCGATGGTTTTTCGGGCATTGGGGAAGTATTCTTGAGTAAAAAATTGATAATAGCTTTGATATGCCGGAATAACTTTCGCTTTCAATATTTCAATAAGTTGTTGTTTTTTATCAGCCAGAACTTTAGCGTCAATTAACTTAGATGCGGTGGCAAAAGGTTTAAGAAATTGAGAGTCTTCAGTTTGCTTAGGTATAAAGGCAAGTATAGACTGCTCATATCCAGCCAATACGGCTTGTGGCTGAGTAATACCACTGGCTAACCCTTGACGCATCCAATGAATATTTTCATCGAAATATTTAGGTAAAGCCGATAGTTTATTTAAATATGACTCGATATCTTTTTCTTTGCTAAATTGTGTATTGCTGATAACAAAATTTAAATTTGAATGGAAACCTGACTCAGACTTGAATGGCATGTAATGAGATTTGAAATGATAGTGAGCAATATTATTATCAAGTTGAGCCTTAATAATAGCATAATTAATTTTATTCTCGGCTGACAAAGATGATTGTTCAATTGCTTCAAATGTTGCTGCGATAACAAGGCGTTGTTGATATTTTTTTTCTAATGCTTGAGGTGATAAATCGGGCCAATACCTTTTTATTTTCTCGCCTTCATCTTGTTGATAAAGTCCTTTACCTGAACGATGATCTAATAGTTGCTTAACCGCACCATCAAATTGTTCGTTGGCTATGTTATAAGCAGATTCCGCATTATTATTTGTTATCTGACATGCGTTAAGTGAAATAATAATGGCTGGAATGACGAGCAACTTACCTAAGGAAAAATTCATACTGATACATTCTATAGTGAAAAATCGACCATTAAAGTAACGCAATTCTTTACAAGTAAATAGGTTTGTACGACGAATTGTTTTACTTATCAGATCAAACGTTAATAAAGCCATAATTATGTCGTTTGAATAAGCTTCATGGTCTTTCGATAGGGCGAGTCACTTGATAATACGTTTATTAGTTAACTGGCACCGAACGTGAGCTCTGAAAGGATCACTTATCTGAATCAATAAGCTTTATGTGAACATCAAGAATATCGGTTATGACGGTGTGTATTCATTATTGTTCAACAGATGTTCTAACTAGTAGGGGTAGTCTGAAGATAATAGCGATAAATAAAAATTGGCGACTTTAGCGATAAAAAGTCACCTTACTATTGAACGACATTTAAGAGGCTATTATTTTAAAAGTTAATGATCATTTCAGCAGCCACACAATGACATTCATTATCACAAGCCGGACATTCATAGCCATGTTTACTCATTTCATTCCAACGTTCAGGATGGTCTTTTACTAATATACCGCCACATTTAGTAAAATATTTAACTGCGCTATTACCTGGACTTTGTCTCCATAAATGACTAACACCAGCGACAGCACCTTGGGCAATAGCTGCTTTAGTTGATAGCTTAAGTAACTGGCTGCCTACGCCATAACCACGGTAATTTTCATCTACGGTATTACATTTAAAGTAACAGACTTTATCAACAGGATGCTGCCATAACTCAGGACTACACCACTCATCTATTTTCCATTGATTAACAGAATAGGTTAATCGAAAGCCAATCAGTATATTTTCAAAATAAGCGACAAAATTAGCATTTATTGTGGTTGAGTCTTGCTGTTTAGTTAAGCCTTTTGCATACCAATTCACTATAATGTCGTTATCAATATAACCAGCACCATGTACCGCAGTACCTAAAGCAATGATTGCTGAAAAATCTTCAGGTAACATTTCACGGTAAGTTACTTGGACTTTTTTGTCTTGTGCGTTTTTGTTCATTTTAGACATTCAATTAAATATTATTTTTTCGATAATTCAGCTTAGCAAATTTTTTATAAATGGGGTAAGGTTTCTCTGATTCTCTCCATTAAAGTAACCTTAAAAAATGTACGATCCTTTACACGATAAATCTCCAGGTTGTGGCGTTGCCTATCCGAAAAGTTATTGGGCTGAAAATGCTGATATACAAAATAATGCCCCGATCAGTGATGGACAAGTAAATCAAGACTTAGACGTTGATGTTGCCATTATCGGCGCAGGTTATACCGGCCTTTCTTGTGCGTTACATCTAGCGCGAGAGCATGGTATTAAAGCCCATGTCTTAGAAGCTAATCAAACTGCTTGGGGCTGTAGCGGCAGAAATGCCGGTTTTATTTTAAAGTCTTCTGGTCGAAAGTCTTATAGTGATATGGCGAAAAAATGGGGCGAAGAAGTGATGCGCGGCATTTATGATGAAATGTGCTCGGGTGTGGAAACCGTTAAATCACTTATTGGAGAAGGTATTGACTGCGATGTGCAAGCACGCGGCTTTTTAAAAGTAGCCCATAAGCCAAGTAAACTGGCGGAACTTATTAGCCAAGCAGAGTTACAGCAAAAAACCTTCGCTGGCATTAAAAATAGTGAACTAGAAGTGTTGACGAGAAATGAAGTTCGTCAGCAATACATGGACGATAAAAATGCCTACGGCGCTATTCGTTATCAAGACGGCTTTGGTTTGAATCCATTAAAGCTTGCGTGGGGTTATCAAAAATTAGCGCGAGCAGCTGGCGCTAAAGTTCATACAAACTCACCTGTTTTAAACGTTATCGACGAAGGCCAACATCAAAAGCTTATTACACCACAAGGGATCGTAAAAGCTAAAAAAGTGGTGATTGCGACCAATGGTTATACACCGAAAGGTTTTCATTCATTAACGACCGACCGTACTTTACCGGTACTTTCACAAATTATTGTTACCGAACCTTTGTCAGAGCAGCAATTAGCCGAGTGTAACTTTTTAACCTCTAATGTTGTTATGGATACCCGCGCGCTAAAATATTATTACAGAAAGCTGCCAGATAATCGTATTTTATTTGGTGGACGAGGGGCTATTACCGGAAAGTCTGCTGATGATCCTTATTATGCCCAGCGTTTGCTCGCAGTATTGAAAACAAGTTTCCCACCACTGGGGAGTTTAAAATATCAATATGCTTGGTCAGGTTGGATATGTATGGCGTTAGATGACATGCCACATATTTATCAAAATACGCAAAAGAATATTTTTTACAGTATGGGCTATTGCGGATCGGGTGTTTCGTTTTCAGTGCAAGCCGGTAAACGTTTGGCAGAGAAGGTAGCAGAGAAGGTTATAGACAAAAAAATTGCTAATTTACCTTTATATAACCGTGAATTGCCGAAATTTCCATTTGCACCTTTAAGACGAGTGGGGCAATGGGGCTATTTTCATTATGGTAAAGTTAAAGATGAGTGGCTATAAATTTAGTGTCCAATTTTTTTACATAATTGTTTTTTAATTGTTTTTTAATTGATTTTATATTGTTAACTTGTTGATATTGCATGGTATATTCATATGGGAATGTTTTTTGCAGTGAAAGGGTCATAATCTATCTATGCCTAATGATACTTTGATATTAATTTATTCACTGTATTAAGGAAAAAACAAATGGCTGACATGAATAAGAAAAAAACAAAACTTGAAGTAGCCCTTGGTTTACTTTTGACTGTTGGTCTGAGTAATTTTGCATTTGCAAGTACAACAACCAGTGATACCGAGCATTATTTAGTGATTGCTACGGGTGGGAAAAGCGGCGATAAACAAGATCATTTTTTAATGTCAAATGTGGAGATTGGCGCCAACCAGGAATTTATCTCCGATGGTACACCTAATACTAGTATACAAAAATTAGGTAAATTTAAGAACCCTACTGGTAAGGGATACGATGGGGGGTTAAGTTTAATTGGTAAAGGATTTGACATTTCTAATGCCAATCTTAATGCTTTAGAAGGTAAAGATTACAGTGGTAATGTTGCTTTAATTGGTAAAAAAGCTAAATTGAAATCTTCAGATTCAGATGTTAATGCGAAAGATAAAAGCGTAAATAGTGGGATTTTATGTGCTAATTCAACTCGCTCTGAGTGTGAAGATGAAACCACATCTTTTTTCTATGAAGATAAACCAAACAAGGCTAGAGCTTTAGAAGTTGGTAAAGGCTCGACTAAAGGCGTTGATTTTTCTGGTGCTAACGGTTTAATCAATGATCTAGCTCAGCAACGTGAGTGGATACTTGGTCTTGAAAGTGATGTAACTTGGACCATGTCTGATATTAATCAGTTTGATAGGGGTAGTATGGGAAATGTTACCACATCAATTGATGATTTAAATAGTCAGACTGGCGGTGAAAATGCTGATTACGTAGTCATTGATTTAGATTTAAACGCGAATAATAGTGGCTATTTTCATTTAAACAACGTTAATTGGATCATTGAAAGCTTAACGGGCTTAACTGCTATTTTCCGTATGGCAGATGGTAATAATTATGATTTCTCTAACGCGTCAATTATGCTGAGTGATGGTACAACAAACCTTGATAAGCTAGAATCGGGGGAGTTAGGTGCTATCTTTTACCAAGATGCCCGCATGAGTACTAATAAAGTATTTGAGTTGAGTAACGTTATCCTTGGCGGTATTGGCTTATGGGATTTTACCGATTTTAACCCTAAAGGACATAAGGAAAAATTGATGCATAAGGACTCCGATCCTTATGACGAAAATGGGTTTGGTTCTGTTTGGAATAATAAGGGTGAGGAGACCAATATTACTATGAGTAACGCTCAAGGGTGTGGGCAATTTATTAGTAATACCATAGACATGTCAAATAATCGTTGGACTCGTTGCTCACTAGCAAAAACTACCGTAGATGTACCAGAGCCAAGCACCTTATTATTATTCGCCTTAGGTTTATTTGGTTTACGATCACGTAAAAAGCAGTGTAAAGTTTAAATTTTTGGAAAAACGACCAATTTATTGGTCGTTTTTTTTTGCTAAAAAGATTATGCTAAATATAGTCACCTCCCATTTTCAAAGGCTTATATGCTTAATTTCTCCCGTGTCAGGCAAGTTATCAATAAAGTAGTCACCATAGGGATATTCACACTTGTATTTGTTGTTTCTCCGTTCATTTATGCCGAAGAAAAAAATAGTGTTTTAGAACAACACGAGCTTGCACAACAAGCTTTTAATAATGATAAAAATGAAACAGCTTATATTCATTTAAAAAATGCTTTGCAACAAGATGGTAACTATATTCCCAGTAAAGTGCTGATGGGGAAGTTACTGTTAAGATATGGTTATATCAATGATGCAGTGCTTGAATTTGAAGAAATTATTAATTTAGGCGGTGATCTCGCGCTCTTTATTCAACCCTTTGGCGAGGCTTTATTATTATCGAATAAACCACAAGCAGTGCTAAACTTGGCGAAAGAGGTAAGGCTGTCAAGTCAAAGCCTAACGCAGTTATATGTCTTTAGGGGCAAAGCGCAAGCACAGCTTAAAAGTAATGAACGAGAGCTTGCTGAGTATAAAAAAGCATTACAACTTAATCCAAACAGTACTATCGCACTCAATAGTATTGCGGGTTATTATTTCAAATTGCAACAACTTGAAAAAGCACAGCAGTTTCTTGATAAGTCATTTAAAATTAGTAAAGAAGAATACCTGACCTGGCATTTACAGGCTCAAATATATAAACAGCAATCATTAAATCAGCAAGCAATTGATACTTATTTGAAAGCTTTAGCGATAGCGCCAGAATTTCTTGATGCCAAGCGCGGTATTGCCAGTGTTTACATTAATCAGAATGATGATAAAAAAGCACTTGAATTAGTCGTACAGGTATTAGATAAATCCCCTAACGATCCTCGGGCAAAACTATTGCATGCAAATTTATTATTTAAACAAAACAATAATAAAGAAGCAAAAGCGATATTAACCAGCTTAAATCAAAAAATAGCGCTAATCCCTGAAAATGTGCAATTAAAACATAACTTTTTATTTTTTATTAACGCCTTAAGTCAATATTTACTGGAAAACCATCAGTCGGCGCTACGCAGTATTAATAAATATTTACGAGATGAACCTGATAACTTTCAAGCGATTTCTCTGGCGGTAAATATTTACCTTAAGTTAGGGCAAAACATCGCTGCACGTGACTTACTTGATAAACATGTCGAGAAAGTTATGCCCGAAATAGACATGGCGGTAACACTATGTCAGCTGTACCTTGATAACCGAAATGTTTTTAAATGTGAAGAGTTACTACCCAAGTTGAAAGCATTGCACCCACAAGCTAGCCAATTAATATTAGTAGAAGCGAAAATTTTGGAAAGTAGACAGCAGGCGGCAGCAGCCGTTACTTTTTTAGAGCATGAAAATAAAAACAATCGACACGTTGCCTATGAGAAAACGTTAGTTCGCTTATATATGCAAACCGAGCAAATAACGAAAGCGGGCCGCTTAATCGAAAAATTATTAAAAGAATACCCACAAAATTTAGAATTGATGAATGCCTTAGCTGCATCGTTAATTAAGTTAAAAAAATATCCGCAAGCGCTAGGAGTGCTAAAGCATATATTGCTTCAACAACCTGACAATTATAGCGCTCGTTTTAATACCGCCTCAGCCTTGTTAGAAGCTGGAGCTAGCGAACAAGCGAAAACGATATTATTGAACTTGCTTGACCAGAGAGCGGGTCAAGCCAATGCGAGATTACTGCTAACCAAAGCACAGCTAGCGCTCGGAAATTCACCGCAAGCAATTATTGAGTTGCAAACATTAATTAGCCATCACCCAGATCATGTAAATGGCAATGAAATGCTGATGTTGTTATTAAAAACAACAGGGCAATTCGAGCAAGCCCTTAGAGTGGTAAATAAATTAAGTAAATTTGATAGCTTAAATGAAAACTACCTTAAAGAAAAAGCTGAGCTTTATTTATTAATTGGCGATAACAAACAATATCAAACGCAGGTGAATAAGCTGCATAGCTTATGGTTGCAACAAGCTGATAAGCTTACTTATTTAGCGACAATGCAAAGGAACTATGGCGACATTAAAGGAGCCAGAATTACGATTGATTTAGCCAATAAACTAGCGCCAAGTAATGCGCAAGTAAACTATGAAAATGTAAAAATAAGTTTGTTTGAAAAGGACCTGAAAAGCGCTAATAAGAATTTAACTCGCTTGAAAAAAAGCTCTATGGAAAAGTCAAAAGTATTGGTCCTTGAGGGAGATTACTTTCTTGCTACTCAACAGCCGAAGCCGGCACAACTTAAGTATTTATCAGCATTTGAGTTAAATAAGACGAATAACATGGCATTAGCCAAAGCATATAATTTAGCCTTGCTTGGGTTAAGTGCGGGACAGTTTGAAGAGATACTGATTGTTTCGGTTATGGAAAAAAATAGTAATATTTATCATCGAAATATTCTGGCAGATTTTTACTTAAAAAATAAGCGTTTTGTTGAAGCAGCTGAGCATTATTTGTTACTTGAAAAAGCCAAACGTTTACCAAATCGGGCAAGTATTTTAAATAATCTTGCATTTTCGTTAATGGCTACTGATAACTTAAAAGCACAAGTTTATGCTGAACAAGCCGTGGAATTGCAGCCAAATTCAGCGGCAATTGTTGATACTTACGGTTGGATTCTATTCAAAAATAAAAAATTTGAACATGCTTTAAAAATACTTAATCAGGCTAAGTCGATAGACTCTACTAATACCGAAATTCGCTATCATTTAGCGGAAACTTTAATGCAATTATCACGTAACGCTGAAGCTAAAGTTGAACTTACTTACGTACTTACAAAGTCTCGCAGTAAAGCTGAGTTGGAGTTAGCAAACAATTTACTTTCTCAGCTTTAACTTATTTAAATAGTTATTGTTGTGGGAAGATTCAGTAAAAATGGAAATAGTGAATTTATACACATCACTATTTTCTCTTATGTTTAACGCGCGTTAAGCTAAATCTCTCTTGTGTGAAATAGCTTAACGGTTTTAGTTCAATTTGAAATTATAATCGGTGAATTTAGAGAGCTAACGGAATAAGTTTTTCGTTCACTTTAAATTGACTGTCCTTTAAAACAAAATCGGTGGTGTAATGGCTATCTGTTGCCACTAACAAACCTTGCTGTGTTAACATGTCTAACATTTGTGGGACTTGTTGAGCGGCCATTTGATCAATTTCTTCTGTCGACATTTCTTGTGTTTGTGGGTTGGCTTGTAATTGCTGTTTCATAAATTGCTTGGCAAATAATTCAATTACTGCTTTATCGCCTGTTACTTTGCCATTAACTAGGGCATGAGCTAACCAAAACTTTTGATCTTCAAGCGGCGTTGGTAAGGCAGAAACACCAACTAAACTGGTGTGCATTGTGCCAATAAATTTTCCTTCAGGAAAAGTACCACGCAAACTGGTGATATTAATTTGTGGCTCAGTGCTAAGTAATGTCAGTAAGTTATCTTGAGCAAAGCCCAGCATTTTTTCTTGCATATCTTCAGCGTTGACATCACCAAGTGTTTGACTGAATGTTTGGTATGCTTTAACAAATTTTCCGCTAATATTGTTCACGGCTATATCAAGCGCTATATCTTCTACATGGTATTTATTAATATCGCCAGCTTTTACCCCATAAGACAATTGCATGTCACCTTGTTGTTTTTCTTTATCCAAAAATGAAGCCGCAGTAACGTAAAGGTCAGTTAGATTGATATTTTCTTCTATTTTATCGCTAAATTTAATTGAAGCAAAATTTAACACTGTTTCAGAATCATAAAGGCCGCTATTATAAATTTGTTCTAACGAGGCTGTGAACTGCATATCAATGGTGAGATCTTTCATGACAAAATCACCTTTTTCCGCCGTTGCTGTTAAGTCTGTTGCACCGCCTTTATAGGAAAATGCTTCTCCATCATATTGCCCACTTCCTTGATAACCACTAAATACCATGTTGACGGTATCAGGAGTATCACTTGTAGAAAATGCCTCTATTTTATCTTGGTAGCTATGGTTGCCAAGCAGATTCATTACGCCATTAACTTGGTAAAAATCTTTGTTTTCTGACCAAACCAGCTGTTCTCTTAACGCTTGGCCATCAATACTTGCAGCCCATGATAACAAGGCTAAGTTGCTTTGTTCATTAAAGATAAACGGACCATGTTCGGCATTTATTTTAATGACTACGGAGTAATCTTCGGCAAGTGTACTCTCGGGGACGCCGGTTAATTTTGCGGTATCTAAGCTGAAAACCAATGAAGCGTCAGTAGTAAACCACTGTGAGTTCATCGCTTGAATTTCTAAAGTATAACCGGGCATGTCATTAACTTTATCAGCTATAGAATGGAGCGTTTCTGAAAACTGATTACCGACAAATTTAGGGGCTATTACACCAATTGATATCGTGGTAATTATGATTGCTGCAAGTATTTTTTTCATGTGGTGAATCCATATTAATTTACTAGATATAAATTATTTGATAGTCATTACATCTAGATTTCCATTGAGGGCGTCATCATCGCATGTTTTTAATTGTTTGTATTTAAAATTATAGCTTTAGATAATAGTTTGTTTTTTAACGATAATTCTTTTGAGGTGTCTTGGTGTATCCCAATGACTTTGAAATTATCTTTATCCAAACGAAATGCTAAAGATTGCTGATTATCTTGAAAAACATTAATAATATATTCCATGTCGCTTTCTGAGTGTAAAGACCACAACCATTGATTTTTAACATCCAACGTTTTGTTTGAAAGTATGTATTGTTGAAACTGCTTAATGGATAGATATCTTATTGTCAGGTCTTTCTCTTGTGCTTGAGCGATTTCTGCGATGGGCTTATTTAAAACAGGAGGCATGGCCATCATTTGTGCAACGTTTTTTTGTTTGGCTGACTTGCTTTGTTTTTTATATTGCATGGCGCGTAGCGTTCTTTCGCTAACGGCCACTTTCCTATCCCTAGCAACTGAACTTGCGTTTTGCCCCGATAAAGCTGAATAGCTAGGCTCTGCTTTATAATCAATTTGTTCAGCCATAACTTCTTGATCCGCAAAAGACTCTTTGACAGAAGTTGGGTTATTAGACTCTTTGGCTGAAACTGCGTTAATAGACTTTTTAAAGGTAACATCTGTTGTCTGAATGCTGTCAGCTTGTTCATTGGGCAGTATATTGGACTGCTGATGAACAACTAAGCTTACGACCAGTGTTAAAGATGCAGCCGTAGCTAGCGATGTATACCAAGTAACATGACTTTTTCTGGCGGGTTTATTCGACTTGTTAATGGCTTTATGTGCAGCGCTAAGGATACGTTTATCTAATAACTCACTTGGCTGGCTTTGTGGTTCTTGTGATACTTCATCATAAAGTTGATTAATTAACACTTCGTCACTTTGCTGCTGAAACCTTGATTCTTGAGCTTCTTTGTCGTTATTGTCAGTGTGGTTAGTTGACATAATGCTGTAACCCCTTACGTAAACGCTGCAGAGCATAACGCCAACTGCTTTTTACTTTTTCTTGATGCTGAGCGGTTATTTGTGCAATTTGTTCGAGTGAAAATCCAGACTCTTGCTTTAGCAAAAAAACTTCTCGTTGCGATATCGGCAATGCTGCAATATTAAGGGATAACGCTAATTTTAGCTGCTGTGCTTGTTGTTGATCACAAAGCTGAGTTATTGGTAAAGCGGCAGTTAAATCATTATCCTCACTATTATAGTTATCTTCATTTTGAGTGCTTTTTTTCTTGTAGTAATCAATTAACGTGTTTCTGGCAATGGTAAACAGGTAAGTTTTAAATAGGGCTTGCTGTTGATATTTTTCTCTAGCATTAATTAATTTTAACCAAGTATCGTGGCAAAGCTCTTCGGCAATAGCGATAGGCAACCCTTGTTTAACAAAAAAAAGATAAACCACTTGTTTATGCCTCTGATAAAGGGTGTCAAATGCTGAAGCTTGCCCTTTGGCGTAAGCAAGCATCAGCGCTTCATCGGCGACCGATTGTTTTGAATGTTCAGTCGACAATGCCACTTGATTCAATGGCAATTACTCATTGTTAGCACTAAGTTGTGGTGACAATGCTTGTGCAAGCTTGACCATGTTAATAAACTCTGCTCGATAACCATGTACATCTTTGCCTCTGCCTTGTTGAGCTAAAAGAATGATGTTGCTTAGATCCATTGTAGAAAGATTTACTCCACCTCGCAATAGTTGTGCAAACCCGGCAACGGCAGCAGAAAATTGATAGTTGTTACTGGTATCAGCCAGTTTTTTAATGATTTTGTTTTTGTTGATTGCTATTTCAATAAGTTGGCTATCTTGCGCTGTTGGTGTTTTGTAACGTAAACGCAAAAAGGCTAACTCACTGCTGTTATTTGTTACTGCCTTGATGTTATTACGCTGGTAACGTAATGGATCGTTTGCCTTATTCGAGCTACTGGTTAAGCTTACCTCGTAAATAGCGGTAACTGTATGACCTGCGCCAATGTCTCCTGCATCCACTTTGTCGTTATTAAAGTCTTCTCTATTCAATGCTCGTGTCTCATAACCAATTAGTCGATATTCGCTGACTAATTGCGGGTTAAATTCAACTTGAATTTTAACGTCTTTGGCAATGGTGACCAAAGTTGATGACAACTCTTCTACTAATACTTTTCTGGCTTCATTTAAATTATCAATATAATAGGCATTACCGTTACCATTTTGAGCAAGTTGTTGCATTAATTCGTCATTATAATTTCCACGACCAAAACCAAGAATACTTAAATCAATACCTAGGCTCCGTTTGCTTTCAACCAAATTCTTTAACGCTTGATTATTGGTTGTACCCACATTAAAGTCGCCATCGGTTGCCAGCATGATGCGATTAATGCCACCTTTTATAAATGATTGCTGAGCTAATCTATAAGCGGCTTCAATACCTTCTCCTCCATTGGTGGAACCACCTGCTGAAAGCTGTGCTAACGCATCAATAATTGCCTGTTTGTTATCACCTTTCGTTGGCTTTAATACCGTACCCGCTGCGCCAGCATAAACGACGATAGCGACGCTATCTTGTTGAGTAAGCTGATTGGTCAGCATTTTTAAGGCATTCTTTAACAGGCCAATTTTGTTGGTTTGATTCATAGATCCTGAAACATCAATAAGAAAAACTAAATTTGCCGCAGGGCGACTGTCTGCCGACATTGCTTTACCTTTAATGCCGATATGCAGTAAATGTTTGTCAGCATTATAAGGACTCGGTCCTATTTCGCTGTATACAGAAAAAGGCTGTTCGGTAGGGGCAGGGTAACCATAAGAAAAGTAATTAATTAATTCTTCAACCCGCACAGCGTCATGTTGTGGTAATGCGCCTTGATTAAGTATCCGTCTTACATTGGTGTAAGACGCAGTATCAACATCAACTGAAAATGTTGATACCGGTTGTTCATTTACGATTAATACACCATTATTTTTTCTATGATCGTATTTTTCATTATTCGATTTCTCTAAATAATTGACGGGTGGCATGGTAAACATTTTTGTAGGGCTTATACCTTGATGATATGCCATCGCTTTGTAGTTTACTCCACTAGCTGCTCGTGTATTTTCTTGATCTTTACTTACTCTTTTTTGCACGAGTATTTGCTCAGCTACAGGCTCTGATAGCTCAATTTCATGCAAAACTTTTATTTCTGAGTTCTTAGCTGTTTGCTCCTTTTTATCGGAAGATTCTTGCACACAGCCCGCTATAAGTAATGTCGTTGCGATTAATGATATAGAAAGTGTTTTTTTCATATTGATCTCGCTTAATGAGTTTTTTTGTAAGCTTGTATAGAGTTAAACGACTAAGTTATAAAAAAGGGTTAATTAATTATTATTTAATTGAAAGAGGGGGACTGCGAAAACTAAAATTAAGCACTTATGAAAATCTAAACGAAGTCGCAAATATCACTTCGATTATAGAAAGTAAAAAGACAGTTAATCAGTAATATTCATAAAGAGGCAGTGTATCTTTAGTACCGATACACTGACTTTTTATTCTTTATACTTGTGATTGAATTTGAGTGTTGTGATATTGGAAACTTTTGATACAGTGCTTCTAACGTTATTAACCTTGAAAATAGCGATGAATAATTGTTTGAATTTCACCAGATGCTTTTAATTGATTAACTGTTTTTTTCAGTGTTTGACGAGCATTGCTTGATACTTCTTTTGAGCAAACTAATTGCACTTCACCTGTTACCAATACAATGGGTGGTGCTAAGTCTTTGTTAGGCATACCTATATTTTTTGCCATTACCTTTAGGTTGGCTAATGCTCCAGCTACGGCATCAACCCTGCCGGCTTTTAACATCTGTATAGCATTGATGTACTTAGGCGGCGATACTTTAATAATACCTGTGTCGTTGTGGAATACTTTATCGAACTGAATGCCTAAAGGAACAGCTACCGTTTTTCCTTGCAAACTTTTGTAGTCGGTAATACCGCGGTCACTTCTTGGTAAAATCCCTGCTTTTAATGAGTAACCAATAGGAACTATATAATCTAATACAGCGTCAGTGCCAGGAGTCTCCGCAACAAGTGTGCATGCAGACTCACCCGACAACATAGTGATGATTAAACGTTTAGTCGGAATAAGCTTGTTTTTTTTTCCTATGCCGCTAGCTTGTATAATGGTATTCATTATTTCAAATAATATCCCGGTATTTTCTCCTTCTTTATTTTTATAGCCATAAGGTGTTTGATCCATTGTAAGCATGGATATATTAGTCTGGGAGGGAGCTGACTCAGAAGTTGTTGAGAAAATAAGTGTGCAAACAGCTATTAGTTTTAATAAGGGTATAAATTTGATCAGATAACTCCTCCAATAGCATGTTTATTATATTGACCTTCGCTAAGCATAGCCAATTGACTTGAATAACCTTCATTATTTTTACAACCGAGTAAGCAGTATCAATTAAAAATGCTTTTTAATTTTAATTGTTTGCAAGGTAGCGACTAAGAATAGTTTGAATTTCTCCCGTTGCTTTTAAGTGTTTAATTGTTTCTTTTAATTTTTGACGAGTTGTTTTTAATATTTCTTTTGAACAGATTAAATACATTTTATTTTTCGATAATATTATAGGTGGACCTAAGTCTTTATCTTGCATTCCAACAGCGAAAGCTATTGATTTTAGATTTATTAATGCACCCGCTACAGCATCTACTCTACCTACCTTTAACATTTTTATAGCATTAATGTACTGAGGAGGAGAAGCTTTGATAATACTCTTATCATTATGGAATACCGTGTCGAATTGTACACCTAAAGGAACCGCGACCGTTTTACCTGTTAGGCTTTGATAGTCAGTAATGCCACTATCAATGCTTGGCAGAATACCCATTTTTAAAGAATAACCGATTGGTGCGACTAAAGATTGAATGGTAACGTCAGGTGTATTAGCTACAATTACACACACAGGACTACCAGATACCATTTTTATGCCTAATCGTTTAGATGGAATAAGCGTATGTTTTTTACCTATGCCGCTAGCATGCATAATGGCATCCATTACTTCAAATAATACCCCGGTATTCTTACCATTTTTATCTTTATACCCGTAAGGTATTTGATCCATTGTTAACATAGAAATATTAGTTTGGAGAGGGGCTGACTGAGATCCTGCTGAGCAAAGAATAGTGCAAACAGTTAACCGTTTTAATAAATATATTAATTTGATCGTTTGCCTCCTCCTATAATATGTATGTTATATAAACCTTTTCATTAAACATAGTCAATTGAGCATGTTTAATATTATTACTACTTATCCAAAGTAAAGTTTTGAATATTAGCTGCAACCAAGTCTATTAATCGTTGCTGAGATTCGATACTTGCCCAAGCGATATGGGCGGTTAAAGATAAGTTATCTATCTCGTTATTGGCCAACGCATTAATTAATGGATGGTTAGGTAGTGGAGGTTCTTGTTCTAAAACATCAAGTACCGCATGAGATATGATGTTATGTTTTAATGCGAAAAGTAAGTCATTACTGTTAACCAGTGCACCACGTGCCGTGTTAATTAACAGCGCTGAGGTTTTCATTAAGGCTAAACTTTCACTATTAATTATGTTTTCCGTTTCAGCTGTTTGCGGACAATGCAGGCTTATCACATCAGCCTGCTTTAGTACGTTAGTAAAACTCTCACGATTTTGTCTAATATTTGTGGCGCTAGGGCGTTCTGCAATCAGAATTTCCATGCCAAAAGCTTGTGCAATATTCGCAACCGCTTGGCCTAAATTACCATAGCCAATAATGCCTAGTTTTTTACCTGCTAATTCCTGACTTCCTTTACCGTGGTAGCAAAAAGTAGGGCTTTTTTGCCAATGGCCCTGCTCGGTATTTTTATTGTGATGAGAGGTATTATTAAAATACGCTAACATCTGCGCAAATACATATTGGCTAACAGAGGCTTGCGAATAACCGCTTACATTATTAACAGTAATACCTAGTGCTTTTGCGGCACTTAGGTCAACGTTATTCATGCCAGTTGCTGCAATGCAAACCAACTTCAGCTGTGGTAATTGCTTAAGTACACTTTCAGATAAAAGCACTTTATTGCTAATAATAATGTCTGCACTTTGACAACGTTCGATAACTTGCTCATCGGTGGTTGTGGCATAACTATTAAGCTGGCTGACCTGTGATTCGATGCTCGTCAAAGAAATGTTTGCACTAAAAGTTTGCTGATCTAAAAAAACGGCTTGCATGGCGGATATTCATAAAGAAGATTATAGGTCTAGCTTAATGTAATTAAAGATAAAAAAAAACGACAATCAGCATTATTACTGTTTGCCGTTTTAAGCGCTTTTATTACTTTATTAAATTAACTTATCCAGGGCGACCATCTTCACGCGCTTTTAATAACATTGGTGCGTAGTAGAAAGTAAATAGACCAAAAGCGACTAACCAACAAAAACCACTAATATCAATAAATAAAAGTGTTTTTTCTGGCATCACCCATGGACCAAATGAACGAATTAAGGCTGATATTGTGATAAAAGCAAAAGCAACCGACATTAACTTAGGTGGCGTTAACGAACGCCCTGAATGACCTAAAGAGACACGAGAAATCATCGCAAGAATAATGCCGCCCATACCGCCAACCGTTAATAAATGCCAGATATGATTACTGGGGATTTCATCAATTATATAACTAAAGCCTAACAGGATTAAGCCAAACCACATGAATTTAAGTGCAAAATGTATTGACCATAGAAGTGGTACACCAAGTGTTACCCATGGACGCCATCTTAACCAGCGGATCAGTTGAAAGATGCCGGCAATAATTAATAGTGCACCAAAAAACATGGCCACAAAACCAACAAATGGGTGTAGTAATAACATCAGCGTGATTAATAATAAGCTGCCATTGGCGAGTTTATCGAGTAAAGGTGCTGGTGTTGCCTTAGTCGTTTGTGTGCCATTAGCGGTAAACATAGGAACAACGCGTCCAGCCATTACCGACATTAAAAAAAGTACCAATAATATTCCCGCATACCCCGAGTAACTAACCGCAACACTTTGTGGATAAAAACTGGCTAAGTGCAGTTCAGCATTGGCAATGGTGAACATCACTAAGAGCGGTACAAAGAATAAATTTCGGTATTGTTTTTTAGTTAAAATGGGTTTTGCTAATACGTAAGCAACCGCTAATAAAAAGCTTAAATCAATAAGCGCACTAGTGATAGTGCCAAGTAACTCAGGCATAAGCATCACCAAGCGCCCAGCAAGCCATAATACAAACAATGCTGCTAATGGTTTACCTTTTACGCTAGGAATGCCGGTCCAATTTTGAACTGCGGTTAAAAGGAAACCGGCAATAATGGCGCTGCCAAAACCAAAAATCATTTCATGAATATGCCACCAATAACCGCCACCATAAGGAATAATGTTCGCGACACCTCTATACATTAATAACCATAATGTAATAGCGATTAAGCTGAAAACAGCACCGCCAAGAAAAAATGGACGAAAGCCTAGACGAAACATCGGCAGAATTTTTTGTTCTTCTTGTAAATCGGTAATTTGCATGATGATATGTACTTTAAAAGTGGATTAAGATTAGCTTAACGTATTTATAATAAAAATCGTTGTGGTAAATCAATTATTGGTAGAATTAAGTGATTGGTTTTTCTAACTGGAACATTTCATCTGAAATATAATCTAGCTTTTCTGACAATAACCTTTGTGCGTCATAAATGCCTTGGTTGTAAAAGTGATTGCCCATTTCTTTAGTAAAAAAATCAAGTAAAAAGTCAGCATCAAACTGGGCAAGTTCTTGGTCTAATTCATTGGAAAAGTATTGTTGTAGCTTGTGAATAAGTAATTCTTTTTGTGAAGCTGAAAATTTAATGCTGCTCATGATTATTCTCTGTTATTTTTGGACTATTCTATTTGCTAGATTATAATCATTACAAAGCCTGAAGGTGAATTACTTTGTGAAAGAAAAACTGAAAAAATGGTGGCAAACAGATTGTCAGTTTTGTATTAAATATCGTCGAATGTTTATTTGGTTAATTATTATGGTCACCATAGATGCACTATGGTTTCATCTTTTATTCTAAAATAGGAAAAAATTATGGGTTACCGTTGGACAGATTCACTAGACTTAGCACTCGATTTAATTGAGGTTCACCCTGATGTAGACCCATTAAAATTACATTTTCCAGAATTGATGCAATGGGTTATCGCGTTGGAAAATTTTGATGACGATCCAAAGCATTGTGGTGAAAGAGTATTAGAAGCAATTCAATTAGCATGGATTTCAGAAGTTGATTAATACGCTACTCTGTTAAGCTTTTAAGCCAAAATCAGGAAGTAATATCTGCTATAGGCAGGTTTCCTGGTTCAATTTTGCAAGCGTATTTTCAAACGGTAGTGATCAATAATAATTAATTTGTAATTTTTTGATCTGCTTAAGTTAATTGACTGTTTTATAAACCCCTCTTGAACTATACTCTCAAACATATCATTTATATGAATTATCAATATTCAGCAACCATATAGCGCATATCATTAATAATTATGACAACAAATAAAAAACGCCCGTTATACATCCCTTACGCAGGTCCTAGCTTATTAGAAACGCCATTACTTAATAAAGGTAGTGCTTTTGATGAAGAGGAACGCGCAAACTTTAATTTAATCGGTTTATTGCCGCCTCGTTATGAAACCATAGGTGAACAAGTTGAACGTGCTTACATGCAATACAGTAAGTTTCAAACCGACTTAAATAAGCACATTTATTTACGCGCTATTCATGATAATAATGAAACCTTATTTTTCCGCTTAGTACAGGCACATTTGGCAGAAATGATGCCTATTATTTATACGCCTACTGTAGGTGATGCTTGTGAGCAATTTTCAGATATTTACCGTAGTTCGCGTGGCTTATTTATTTCTTATGAAGATAGACATCACATGGATGACATTCTTCGTAATGCGACTAAGAACAAAATAAAAGTGATTGTCGTTACCGATGGCGAACGTATTCTTGGTCTTGGCGATCAAGGTATTGGTGGTATGGGTATTCCTATTGGTAAACTTTCACTTTATACCGCTTGTGGTGGTATTAGCCCAGCATACACTTTGCCAGTAATGTTAGATGTTGGTACTAATAACGAAAAACTATTAAATGACCCTATGTATATGGGGCGTCGTCATAAGCGTATCAATCAAGAAGAGTATAACGAATTTGTCGACATGTTTGTGCAAGCTGTAAAACGAAGATGGCCACATGTTTTGCTACAATTTGAAGATTTTGCCCAGCCGAACGCAACACCATTATTAAATAAATATCGTGACCAAATTTGTTGTTTCAATGATGATATTCAAGGAACCGCTTCGGTAACTGTGGGGACTTTATTAGCGGCATGTCGTATTAAAGGACGTCGACTTAACAAAGAGGCGAAACTCTCACAACAAAATGTCGTCTTTGTTGGTAGTGGTTCTGCGGGTTGTGGTATTGCTGAACAAATTATTGCGCAAATGGTTAATGAAGGTATTTCAGCGGAGCAAGCACGTAGTCAAATATTTATGGTTGACCGTTTTGGTTTATTAACAAACGGCATGGCTGATTTACGTGATTTCCAGCAAAAACTCGTACAGTCTCCTGACGCATTATCTAACTGGGAAATTTCAGGCGACTATGCCTCATTACTCGAAGTTATGAACAATGCTAAGCCTGACATATTAATTGGAGTTTCAGGTGTTCCGGGCTTATTTACCGAACAAGTGATAAAAGCAATGAAATCACATTGTCCAATGCCGGTTATATTCCCGTTAAGTAACCCGATTAAACAAGTGGAAGCAACACCTGAACAAGTGATTAACTGGACAGAAGGAGAGGTTATTGTTGCTACAGGTAGCCCATTTAAGCCGGTTGAATATAAAGGTAAAACCTTTCCTATCGTGCAGTGTAACAATAGCTATATATTTCCTGGTTTAGGCTTAGGTATTGTTTCTGCCAACATAAATCGTGTTACAGATGAAATGTTAATGGTTGCGAGTGAAACACTTGCAGAAGCTTCTCCGCTTGCTAATACGGGGCAAGGAGAGTTGCTACCACCATTAACTGAAATTGCCAGTTTAAGTAAAAAAATAGCATTTGCTGTCGCTAAAGTTTCTTTCGATCAAAACTTAGCGTTACGCATAGATGACGAAAGTTTGCTGGCGAAAATAGAGCGTAATTTCTGGAAACCTGAATACAGACAATATCGCCGTATTAGCTAACAACAGTTTTCAATTATTTATTCTTAAAAACAGACCGTATGAGGTCTGTTTTTTTATGTAAAGTTCAATATATACTTTGTTTCGGTTTAATAAGTAAGTTGTACCATTGCACAATACATAAAGCTCATATCCATCGTACTCACTATTTGTCATAAAAATGTCATAATAAAAACGGCTATATTTTTTGACTTCGATAATATTTAAGGCATAATTTATTTACATCTAACAAGGATTGTTAATGATGAATAAATATGATTTTGCACGCTTGAATACCCTCTCTGAAAAAGCCCTTAACAAAACTGCCTCTCGACGTGAATTAAAAGAATTCTATGGACTATTTGAGCGGTGGAACACTTCTGTAAGGTTTAATTTGATTAACGGTTTGAGAGAATAACAATTTTTCCGCTAAAATTTTGCATGCATTTTAACTTCCTTATTGATAAATCAAACTAATACTTTAAATATAGTAATTTAATCATCATAACTGTGAGGAGAATACAATTTCAACTTAGTTTCTATCGGGGGAGTTTATATAACTCAAATACTTGGGGACTTTACATGTTCGATGGCTTATCTCATAAAAACTAATTGCAGATATTGGCTCTGATTTTACAGTGATTCTTGTTTATCAGCCAATGTCAGTAAGCGTCAATGCTATGATTAATTTACGCTCCTTTCCTTATGGTTAAAATAAAAGTAAAAGGAATGATTGATGAATAAAATTAGTTTTTTCGTGCTAATTCGTCTATAATCGCGCCAAAATTTATACCATCTATTTTAATTTAAAATTTATATAAGGGCTTATCA
>MAAB01001224.1_pt1 | contig 57434 bp, 45 predicted proteins | sample 1115991 | NCBI WGS metagenome assembly MAAB01 (sample SAMN04961124, study PRJNA320927) | seawater metagenome | isolation source: sample BD02T18 sea water enriched with oil for 18 days | place: USA:Gulf of Mexico | collected 2013-07-27 | reverse complement strand
ATTATGTGCGGTATAGTCGGTGCAGTAGCTCAACGCGATGTAGCAGATATTTTAGTAGAAGGTTTAAAGCGATTAGAATATCGCGGTTATGATTCTGCCGGTGTTGCAGTGATCAATAACAATAACGAACTACAAACCACAAAACGTTTAGGTAAAGTACAAGAACTTGCCCAAGCATTAGAGCAACAACCTGTAACAGGTGGCACCGGGATAGCACACACACGTTGGGCCACTCATGGTGTTCCAAGCGAAGTGAATGCTCACCCACATGTTTCTAATAATACTATTGCGGTAGTACATAATGGCATTATTGAAAATCACCAGACCTTACGTAGTCAGCTACAGGGTTTAGGTTATGAATTTCTATCGCAAACGGATACCGAAGTTATTACTCACTTGGTTCATCATGAATTAAAAACTAGTGATACTTTATTATCAGCAGTACAAAAAACAGTTAAGCAGCTTGAAGGTGCATATGGCACTGTTGTAATGGATAGTCGCGATCAAGACAACATCATTGTTGCTCGCTCTGGTAGCCCATTAGTTATCGGTTACGGTTTAGGTGAAAACTTCATTGCCTCAGACATTATGGCGTTACTACCGGTAACACGTAAATTCTCTTACCTTGAAGAAGGTGATGTTGCGCAAATTAGTCGCTTTAACGTCAGTATCTTTGATACGAATGGCGAGCCTGTTGAACGTGAAGCGAAAGATGCTAATGTGTCGCACGATAGTGGTGATAAAGGTGAATACCGTCACTACATGTTAAAAGAAACTTATGAACAACCTACTGCTATCCGTAATTCATTAGAAGGTCGTTTAGTCGGTGGCATGTTAGATATCAATACGTTTGGCGAAGGCGCCGATGAGATATTTAAAAATGTAGAACATGTGCAAATTATTGCTTGTGGTACTAGTTACCACTCAGGCATGGTGGCAAGATATTGGTTAGAAGAGCTTGCCGGTGTTTCTTGTAATATTGAAATTGCTAGTGAGTTTAGATACCGAAAATCTTTTGTACCGAAAAACTCTTTATTGGTTACCATTTCGCAATCTGGAGAAACAGCGGATACTTTAGCTGCGTTACGTTTAGCGAAAGAAATTGGTTATCAATCTAGTTTAGTCATTTGTAATGTCCCGGGTTCATCATTAGTACGTGAATCTGATCTTGCCTTTATGACTAAAGCGGGCGCTGAAATTGGCGTAGCATCAACTAAAGCCTTTACTACTCAGCTTGTTGGTTTATTAATGATGACCATAGCCATTGGCAAGCATCATGGCATGTCTGATGACAAACAAGCCGAAATTACTCAATCATTAATGTCATTGCCGGCGAAACTTGATGAAGTATTAGCACTTGCCTCTTCAATTGAAGAGTTAGCTGAAGATTTCGCCGATAAACACCATGCGTTATTTTTAGGTCGTGGCGACCAGTACCCAATCGCAATGGAAGGTGCATTGAAGCTGAAAGAGATTTCTTATATTCATGCTGAAGCGTATGCTGCCGGAGAACTTAAACATGGCCCATTAGCGCTTATTGATGCTGAAATGCCAGTCATTGTTGTGGCACCAAAAAATGATTTAATCGAAAAACTTAAATCGAACGTTGAAGAAGTACGTGCTCGTGGCGGTTTAATGTATGTCTTTGCTGATAGTGATGCTCACTTTGCTAGTGATGACACCATGAAAGTGATTGATGTACCCGTATGTGACGATATTATCGCCCCAATCGTTTACACCTTACCATTACAGCTACTTTCTTATTATGTCGCGATAATTAAAGGTACCGATGTGGATCAGCCGCGAAATTTAGCAAAATCAGTTACTGTGGAATAATTGGTTTAATCATAAAATGATGTTGTGTAACTTTACAATAAAGTACCATACTAACCAATAAAGTATCATACTTTACAAATTAGTTTCATACTATTAAGGTTTAGGCTATTCTGAATTCATCAGAATAACCTGGACCTATAAATGAAAGACTTTCTTGTACCAGCCCCCAAAACAATCGTAGAGCTTATTAAGCCAGCCATCATTAAACGCTTAACAGTGGAAAAGCGTGGCCAAGGTCATGGTAAACATTATAAGCCCTTTCTTACCGTCAGAGATGTGCCTAGCAAAGGCAGAGTTCATAGAAGACCGGCACTAACTCATGGCCGTATCGTGCATTTATTATCTGATTTAGAGCTTTCCACTTTTTTACTTTTCGATTGGAATCTTTCTGTCACCGATATTAAAGAGCAGTTTCCTCTCGATCCCGAAAAAACAGCCAAAATTTCAGAGCGCCTTGGAATTCCCCATCCTGCAGTAAGTGGTGTAACCCAAGTTATGACTACTGACTTACTTTTAGACACCCTGCAAAATAACAAAGTCGTTCAAGTAGCTATTTCAGTTAAATATAGTGACGAATTAGAAGATGTCCGAGTTATTGAAAAACAAGAATTAGAACGGCGCTACTGGGAAAGCTTAGGTATCCAGTGGTATCTTTTCACCGAGAACGAAGTCCCTTTCATACTTATTCAAAATATTAAGTGGCTCTTACCACACATGCATAGTTATGATTTAAATAAAACACGTCAGATCGAGGTGTTTAATACAGTAAATGAGGCAATACTTACCCATCCAAACGATAAAATAGCTGTGGTAATGAAGTATCTAGATGATCAGTATAAAGTTGATGGAGGCACATATTTATCTTATCTAAGGCATCTATTAGCGCAAAATGCTTTCACTTGGGATCTCATGAATGTTGATCATAAATCCCTAAACTCATTAGATTTAAAAGCTTCAGATTTTTGGATCAAAAAGGAATATGAATATGTTCATGCCTAATGATGTATACCAAATAAACTCAAAAAGATTAAGAGTGCTTTGGTCTAATCCCGAAGTAATATTTTATATTGATATAGATCTGGCTAATGCATTGCCGGAATATGCTTCTAGAGACGAATTTGAACATCTGATGGCGAAAAATGAATTAGAAGTAATCGAAGATCCACATATTAATGTTTCAATGACCTTTCCTCAAAAAGGTTCAAAATCTGAGAGTATTCAAGATAGAGCTTGGAGTGCTATTCAGAATGCTGTTAATAACGTACCTGATATATATTTAAGAAAACAAAGAGGGGTATTACTAAACCAAGTAATCCACGAAAGCGGAGCCACAAAGCAAACAGTATATCGTTGGTTCCGACGATATTGGCAACTAGGCATGTGTAAAAACACTCTAAACGGCCAATACAATCGTTGTGGTGGGTTAGGTAAAGCCAAAACAGTAGGGGAAAAGAAGCTTGGTGCCCCACGAACGAGAACACCTGGTGATGGCGTTAATGTCGATGACAATATTAAAGCTATTTTTAGAGTTGCTATTGAAAAATGTTTATTAAATGAAAATCAGTACGAATTTGATTATGCTTACAACCAAGTATTAATAGCCTTTGGTGTTCCTTTACCTTGTAAAGCAGAGCATTTGCGGGAAGTACCTACTGCTCGCCAATTTCGTTACTTTTATAATAAAGAATACACTTCCCTTGATATTACCAGAAAGAGAAAAGGTGAAATTAATTATCAAAAGGATTATAGACCTGTTCTGAGCTCATCTACTACTGAAGTATCGGGACCTGGTAGCCGATACCAAATTGATGCCACAATCGCAGATGTATATCTTGTTTCAGCTGAGAATAGGAATAAGGTAATCGGAAGACCTACTATGTATTTTGTTGTCGATGTTTTCAGTCGTGCAATCGTTGGTATGTACATTGGATTAGAGAATGCATCTTGGGTAAGTGCCATGGAAGCATTGTCAAATACAGTACTTGATAAGGTTGAATACTGTAAGCAATTTGATATAGAAATAACTGAAGATATGTGGCCTACGGTAGGATTACCGGAATCTATTATTGGCGATCGAGGTGAAATTTTAGGTCGTCATATTGAAGTGTTGAGCAAAGCTTTTCATGTCGATATTGAAAATACCCCGCCTTATAGAGCAGATTGGAAAGGCATTGTAGAGCGTTATTTCAAAACAGTACAAGTTAAAATGAAGCCATTTGTGGAAGGCTACGTTACCAAAGTCGCTATTGGTAAAAAAAAGCATGGGAAAGATTATCGTCAAGACAGTATTCATACTCTAAAAGAGTTTACTCAAATGATGATAAAAATAGTTCTTTATTACAATAATGAACACACATTGAGTGAGTACGATCCAGATAAAGACCTACCTAATGACTTATCTTATAACCCTCTGGATTTATGGGAATGGGGAATTCAATTTCGTACTGGCCGTTTAAGAAGGCCTAATTCTGATATTGTAAAAGTAAACCTATTACCACATACCGAAGCTACAGTAACAGAAAAAGGCTTAAAGCTTTTTAATTGCTATTACACTTGTAAAGAAGCCATCGACTGGGGTTGGTTTGAAGGTAACTACAATGGCCCCAAAAAAGTAACTATCGCTTATGATTTATACTCGGCTAATGTTATTTATCTTAGGCTCAATGATAATTACTCTACTTTTATTACAGCTGCTTTAGCTCCTCGTAGTCGAGCATATCAAGACTTGACCATGTGGGAAGTTTGGCAACGTAATGATATTAATGCCGATGTAGCTGCTACTTCCAGTTTAAAATCAAGAGCTGGTTCTGTTAATTTAGTTAATGATTTAGAAGCGATAGCTTCTCGTTCTAAAGCTTTTCAGCCTACTAATAAGCCATCAACAAAATCAGAAAAAGTGACTGGTATAAGAGAAAATAAACGTATAGAAAGACAGAATGAGCGAGCAAATAAGTATGGTAATCAGAATGAAAATATACAATTAGATAATGTAACTTCATTACAAAACGAGAAAAAAGTAGCCAAAAGCTATAAATTACCTACCAGCCTTAAAAGCCTATTAAAGAGTGATAGCGATGACGAATAGTGCTGATCAAAGTTATTTCAAAACAGCAGAGTATATTGATCCTGGTTTACCCGAATATGCGGATAACCCGCTTATCGCAGCATTGCCGCCAATAAACAGTGTTAATGATGTTGTTGAAATGTTGAATAAGAGGCCTAAATTTGACGATAAAGAAATTAACTTAAAAGGGCATGTTAGGGTACATGCTATTAGTCGTTTAACTCGAGACTTTTTTGTCCCTCAAACCACGCATTTAGTACTTGAACAAAAATTCTCCCAACTTATACGTAAAAGTTATCTTGGGCGGAATCCAAAAACAGCTACATTCAAGCGTAAGTTAAATCAAATGAGGTCGATAATTCAAAATCAAGACTTAACCTCATATGTCCATAGCGAAAGTAACTCCAATGCATCATCGATGGCTATTTCAGGAATATCAGGTGCAGGGAAATCTACAGCAACTAATAAGATTTTAAACAGTTACGATAAGGTGATTTACCATCCTAAATATCAATTATTGCAAGTGCCATGGATAAAAATTGATTGTCCTTATGAAGGCTCCTTATCAGAGTTTTGCGAAAGTTTTTTTATTGCATTAGATAAAAGGTTAAATACCCGTTACAGAGATAAATATACTGCAGGTCGACCCACTATAGGAAAAATGATTGCGGACGTAGCTGACCTTTGTTTAATTCATGCTATTGGTTTAATTGTTGTCGATGAGTTCCAGCACATGAACCTCGCTAAAAGTGGTGGCGAGAAAAAAATGATAAATTTTTTGGTGACATTAGTTAATGTCGTTGAAGTTTCAATTGTATTAATCGGTACACCAACAGCGCTCCATTTATTTTCAAATGAATTTAGACAAGCTCGCAGAGCATCAGGTGAAGGTAGTATTGTTTGGGATAAAATGGCATTTGATGAAAGCTGGGATGATTTTTTATTGGAATTGTTCCAGTATCAATGGCTGGAATCGCACACTGAACTTGATGAAATTTTTACTCATCTACTTTATGAATTATCACAAGGTATACCAGACATAGCAGTTAAACTTTTTTGTCTTGCTCAAGCTCGAGCTATTTTACTAGCAGAGTCACCAAATGAAGAATGCCTGACTACCGGTTTATTTAATGATGTATTTGAAGAAGAGTTTTCTATTGTAAAGCCCATGTTAGATGCTCTTAGAACAAATGATAAGACAGCCTTAAAGAACTGTAAAGATATTGTCATACCAAAGATTGAAAGTGGATTGCTCAATGGCTTTGATCATTTAAAAGCAATGCCTTTGAAAACACCAAAAAGAATAGAGACAGGCGATTCGTTACAAAATGACGTAGTGAATAATGCCATTTCAACACTTCTTTCAATGGGGGTAGCTGAGGATATAGTACGTCCACTTGTACAAGATTGTATAGCATCGAATCCCGAAGTTTCACTTATCGACATCATTCATCAAGCAACATCTTCATTTGCAACAACAAGTACAGTCAATACTAAAAAAGGTCCAAAGAAAAAAAGTAAGAGTACATTAAATAAAGTTAAAGAGATGGATTGGGGGCAATTATCACAGTCTGATCTTCGTAAAGTATATTCATCAAAATCAGAATCAATGTATGAAGCTTTAAAAGAAAATGGTCATATTTACCCTATAAAGCAGTTTTTGGTAGGTTAACATTGCTAGCATATTTTCCTAAAGCGTATGAAGATGAGTTGCTATATAGCATGATTGCACGATATAGCATTCATACTGGCCAAGCAGCTAATCAGAAAGCTGTGATTCATGATGTATTTGGGAAAAAAACTGCTGTTGCAATACCTGATTTACCAAGTCATCTTAATGCATTTAGTGCAAGGGTGGCAGTTGTGTGGTCCATTGCAGCTTCTAGTTTGATTGATAAGCATACATTGGCAAATTTATATATTCCGTTCCTATCGGGTCAACAAGCTCAACTTATAGTTTCATCAATGAAGTCAAATTTTGGTGGCAACATTCATACTCGAGCAGGCATTGCAGCTTCTAGTATTAAAATAAATCAATATTTTCGTTATTGCCCTATTTGTTCATTAGAACAAGAAACAAAGCTTGGTGAAACGTATTGGCTGAGAAAACATCAATTACCATGTATTAACGTTTGTTTAACGCATCAATGCGAATTGATTGATTCGCAAATACCTTTTTATTCGATTCAAAAACATCACTTTCACGCAGCAGAAAATATTGATAAAAGTACGCTAATATCACCTGTTTTGCTTAGTAAACAAGAAGAAATATTAATTGATCGCTTTTATACTCTCTTAAATTTAAAAACGATAAAGCCTTGTTCTAGTTATCAATGGACTATGTTTTATAAAAAAATAGCAGTAGATTTAAATATGATGAATGGTAACTACGTCGATCATAAAGCTATTTATGATCACTTGATTAAAGACTGGGAAAATACCTATTTTAGAAAATATTTACCTAAAAGTTATCACAATAGCTGGTTAGTAGACATTTTTCGTAAGCACCGAAAATCATTTCACCCCATTCGACACATAATGGTTTGGAGTTCTTTTCTATTTGATAAATCGTTAGAAGAAATTTTTACAATGGTTAATGCATTCCCAACCAAAAGTAATAATAAGAAAGATAGAAAGTTTGTAGCTCTACAAAAAACGAATAAAAATATAAGCGAACAAAGATGTGCCTGGCTTGATTTATGTAATACAAATATCGAGTTAGGGATTAAATGTTTAAGGAATACAGATAATGGTGGAAGCCTATATGCATGGTTATATAGGCACGATAGAGACTGGTTAAAGAAAAACTCACCTGACGCTAAACGTATTAATTTGAATCGATACCAAAGAGACTATAAAGCGTGGGATGAAGAAAATATCGCATTACTTCAAGAATATATAACTGAAATAGCTACCCTAAAAAAACGTCCCAGAATCAGCAAAACGTACTTAATTAAAAAGCTACCTACCCCAAATTCAGTTGAAAAACATTTAACCGATTTACCAAGAACAGCGAAATGGTTGGATCTCAATCAAGAAAATAAAGTAGATTACAGAAAGTTTCGATTACGTATCGCCCATCAGGCATTAGAGGCATCAAATCTACCAATACAACAATGGCGCTTACTACGTTTAGCATCAATTCGTAAAGAGTACATCACAGAAGATATTGAACATTATATTTTCAAATTAATTCATAAAGCGGTGGTGGCAGCATAATGGTTAGTATTACTCAAATACCTAATGGTTCAAAATTGATGCTTATAGGTGATTGGTTTCAAAATCCTGGTGGAGATTGGCAAGTTGTATGTTATTTCAAAGAACCTAGTGGTAGGTATTTTAGGAAATCATTACCTATTGATTTATTACCAGCCTTAACCGTCGGTAAAACATACCCAATAACTGATACGGTTAATTATAAAACAGGCTTTACAAGTGCCTTTGTTTTGCCAAACCAGAATACTTGGGAGCTTGTTACTTATGCAGAAATGCCACAAAGTTTACAGAAAAAGCATCTGTTGAAAGAGTTTGAAGGCCAAATTGAACATCAATTGATATATAAAATACAACTTGAAGAATACACTATGTGGTTGCCTTTGAGCGAGTTTGCAAGAATGTTACTTTTTCAATCTGCAGAAATTGTTAGAACACTAGCTCTTGAGGGTAACACGTATCAATTAGCTAAAGCAGAAGTGAATGATTGGATAGGAAAAATAATTTTTGGTAGCCATGTACCGTTAAATTTTATAAATAGCCTAGAGTATCGTAAATTTTTTGCTTGGTTAATGTTTGATGATTCAGCTAAGAAAAGTTTTGGTTCGATTTTCGGCTTAATCAATAGTGAGAGTAAACAAACTCAAAATTCTAGGCGGTGGACGTTCAATTTTACGCCACCTAATATTGAAAACAGTTCAATCACTTGGAGTGGGTATACTGGTTTACAGAGTAAAGGTGAAGGGAATCATCGATATGTGAATGAAATCAGATCAATTGCTGGTGTTCCCACACCTGAGCTACATGAAATTGAATTTGAGCATCCCGAAGATTATATCAATCTTGAAGATGATAAGAATGAAGATCAAAATAAAAAGAAGAGAAAATATTCTGAGCCTGCTACTAATCCTAAAGAAATAGACACCTCATCCTCTCCTAGATCTAAAGGAAAGCGCTACACCATTAATATAAATAAAGCGGGCTTTCATTTTGATACGTATCTTGACCTACGCAGAAGTCCTCGAAATGTAAGAATTCTTCCTAAGGGCACTGAGCCTGAATTAGTTGAAAACCAAGAGGATGATAGTGTTGGTATAAAACAAGGAAAAAACACAGGAAAACGTCCCAGAGCTGATATTGATAAACTTGATAAGCCTGAGCCAATTAAACCTTCAGCAAAACTACAATTATTTGAAATCATGCTAGAAACATTGGCGGAAGAAAGTGGTTGGAAGCTTTTTGTTGAGAAAGGAAATGTACCAAAAGTAAATTGCCGCTCAGCACATTTAATTGCTGGGAAGCCTCGGCAATTTTGTTATGCGGAAATACAATTAAGTGAAGGCTTTACGATTTACGCAATTGAAATTGAATTACAAACAAAAGAAACGTTATCAACTCTTTTTTATCGTTCAGAAGCATCAACCTATAAACAAATCTTAAACGATTTAATGTCGAGTAATACTGAAAGAAAACAAAAAGCGATGCAGTGGGATCGCAAAAACATCAAAGAACTTACTGTTTCAGACTGTTTTCTAGACCATCCCGATAAGAAAAATTTGAGTAAAGAAGAGATAAACCAGTCATGGTCGGCTAGAGCCAAACAGAAAATTTTAACTCTTTGATTCTTGAAAACTAGAGCAATGTTGCTAACTAAAAAAACAGGCGTGATAAAAAGTAATAATAGAGTTTATGATATAGGGTCTTATGTAGTTCATTGTATTTTGTAATAATAGCAGTGAAGGAATAATCACTAATTAGGCAACCATCATAGTTTGCCCAATATAATAATATAATGGACTGAGGTGTGTATGTATTTACGCAAACTAAAAGCACAAGGCTTTAGATGCTTTCATAGTAGCTTCGAGATTGAGTTCACGGATGGACTAAACGTGATAGTGGGTGAAAATGGGGCTGGTAAAACGGCTATCATCAGTTCTATTCGTCAATTATTTCAAGATTCTGAGTCTGGGAGATATAGCATATCCAGCGATGACTTTTTCAGCCCGTTCATCACTGGGGGAAAAGCCGCTTTATCTTTTTCAATATGTGCTGAGTTTGATGGACTTGATGTAGAGGATAAAGTGGCCTTTCTTCCGTGGGTTGGAGCTTCCAATACAGCATTATTGACCTTACAAGCTGAAAATAAGGAAATACGAGGTCGATTCAAAAAAATCATTTGGGGAGGGAATTCGAAGAGCTCACAGTTTGACCCTGAATTGATTGATCTTATTCAATGCATTTATTTACCACCATTAAGGGATGCAGAGTCAAAGCTTTCGAATGGCCGTCAATCTAGGTTATCTAAGTTACTTAAAGCGCTAAACCGTAAACAATTAAAGCAATGTAGAGAAGACGACACGCTACACCCTCTTGAGGAAAAACTGAAAGACTTCAACACATCTTTAGCTACTGACGATAATTTAAGTATCAAAAAAGCAAATGAACTCATCACTGCAAACTTGACTAAAGCAATTGGTTATCATTTTGGACAAAAAACAAGTATTCAGTTTGCAGAAAGTGATTTTACTAAAATTGCTGAAAGCCTAACGTTATTATTTTTTCCTGATTTATCTGCTGATAGTCAGGAGTTATTTCGCGGTCTTAGTCAAAATAGTTTAGGTTATAACAATCTACTCTATATCGCTTCAATCCTTGCAGAGCTAACACTTGATGATGAAGATGATGAGCAACCCCTTTTTAAATTACTATTAATTGAAGAGCCTGAAGCACATTTACATCCACAACTACAAATTAGGCTTTTAAATCACTTAAAATCAGTAGCAGAAGAAAACAAAAATGTTCAGGTAATTGTCACTACGCACTCAACTGTTTTAGCTTCTTCTGTCGAACTTGAGTCAATCATTCACTTGTCTAAGTCACAAGCCCCAGTGGCAACACCATTACGAACATGCGGGCTTCATTCCACTAGTAGTCAATTCATCAACCGCTGGCTAGATGTGACAAAATCTAACTTGTTATTTGCGAGTGGTGTAATTTTGGTTGAAGGGATTGCGGAGCAAATGATAATTCCTACTTTGGCCAAAATAGTTTTAAAAGATCAGAAGGACGGATACAAAAGCCTCGAAGACCTTGGTATATCAACAATTAACCTTAATGGAATCTACTTTAAGCACTTTATGCAACTTTATTGCAACATCAAAACTACTGATGATCCCAAAGAAAAAGATGTTGGTCAGAATATTCCAGTAAGGTGTGCAGGATTGACCGATTTAGATCCTCCCAAAAAAATAAAGAAAGAAATTCCTGATCCCGAAAATGCAGGAGAAACAAAAGAAGTCAGTGACGATTTTATTCCTTACGAAGGCAACATGAAAAATGGGACTAATCATGCTCTTAAGCTTGTTGATTCAATTAGTAAATCAACTGATGCTCGATTGTTTGTAAGCAAGTACAAGACATTGGAGTACGACTTAGCGATGGAAGGCAATAATGCTGCATTAATGTCTGGAATAATTGCTTCCCTATGGCCTACGCCTAAAGAAAATGAAAGCCCCGTAATTAAAGAGTTTACCGCAATGTCGAAAATTGATTGGACTGAAAAGTCACCAAAGGAAGTTGCCGAAGCTGCTCATAAAATTCTTAAGCGAATTGATGATGACAATATAGGCAAAGGAATGTTCGCTCAGGTTATGACCGATAAAATTCAGAGTGAAGGCTTTATTTTTACTGTTCCTGAGTACATTAAAAATGCAATTTTGTGGGCTTCATCGCTAGAAGTTGCAGAGGAAGAGTAATGACCGTTGAGTTTACCCAAGAGCAACTTCATTACGTAAACTCAAGTATAGCCGTGCATACATTCTTAGAAGCCTGTCCTGGTAGTGGTAAAACTGAAGTTGTTGCGGCCAAAGTCAGTAAAGAAATCTCAAATTGGAAAGGAAGTCCTGGTGGTTTAGTCACCCTATCTTTTGCTAATAGTGCCACTGACGAGCTTAAAATCAGAATATCAAAGTACCTTCCTCATGGTCGAAGTATGTTCCCTCACTTCTTAGGCACGTTTGATAGTTTCATCTATAAAAACATTGTCTCCCCAATCTCAATAGAGCTCACGGGGTATATTGGCGAAGACGGTGATTCATCAATTCGTATCATCGAACCCAGCTCGCACATAGGCTATAGAACAAAATATAACTATGCAAAGCGAGGACAAGTAAGTGCTCATCATTACTCTTTCGATCTAATAAATGACAGTGTCATTTTTGAAATAGGGGATCCAGCATTAAATAGAACTTTAAATTCCATTGCACTCGAAGACTGGGGGGTTAACGATTTTATAGATACCAAGAAAAGAATGCTAAAGGGAGGTTTTGCAACTTACAGAGATATCGAATGTTTAGCCCTTGAAGCTCTAACAGACGCAAAATATGATCATTTTGTTAAGCTACTTGTAAAGCGCTACCCGCTTTTCATCATAGATGAATGCCAAGACTTATCTGTAGAGCAGTTAACTATTCTTAAAGCCCTAGCTGACAAAGGAGTAAAATTACATTTTGTTGGTGATCTTCATCAAGCTATTTATAGTTTTCGAGATGTTGATCCTGCTAAGGTAAAACAGTTCGTTGTAGATAATAATTTTACTAGTTTACAGCTAACAAGAAATTTTCGAAGCTGCCAAAATATCGTTGATCTTTGCGCTAAACTAACAGGTCGAGGAAATATTATCGGAAATGTTTCTTGGTTAGAATCAAGGTGCTTGGTTCTTCAATATACTAGCTGTCCTACGGAGTTAATTAGTACTTTCGAGGAAAAATGTAATGGGTTTGGCAATAATGTTGTTCTATCACGTGGGCATTCAATACTTAGAAAATTTCAAACTTCTCTAGCTGAATTAAATAATATCCAAAAATTGGCTCTCGCTGTTAAGAGCTATAACCCTGATGATATGGAAGGGTTAAGTCATTCTTTACAATATTTTTCCGAATTTATTCGTCATCACCTTAAAGAAAGTTTTAAACCAAACAGCTTCAATTGCCCCCAATCAATAGACTCAAACCTCACGTGGCGTAAGTTCTTGTGTGAGTCGTTAAAGTATTTACATAACAAAGAACTGCATAATATAGGCGTTACTTGGTCAACTTGGACAAAAAGTGCGAAAACGTTGATTCGAGATCTTCCAAATCAACGGTTTTGTTCCGACGCTGTTGCTAATATATTAGCCCCACTGAACGAGGTAAATTTAACATCTCCCTCAGGTTTGGCTAAGCAAGAAGTAGCTAGCTCATTGGGTGCGGTAACTAAATCCACACTATCATTCAAAAAATCAACTATTCATGGAGCTAAAGGCGAGACTCATGATGTTACTATTTTGATTTCATCAGCACGTGCTGGAAATGACTCTCATTGGTCAAATTGGATAAAAAATCCCAATAGTGAGGATGCCAGGTTTGCTTATGTTGCATCATCAAGACCAAAAGAGTACCTAATATGGGCAGTAAAAAAATTAAAACCTATCGATAAAATTCAACTTGAAGGAATAGGATTTTCTATTATTTAGTTAAATTTCTATTTTCCATAAAAATTTGTTTTGATCGTAGAGGGATATTAACTTAATCAATATTGATTTTATGTTTAAGTCTTGAAGGCATTATATCTGTAAATTCACAATTTAACGCATTAGCTAATTTGTATAGTGTTTCTAATTTAATATTAACGGTACCTCTTTCCATTTTGCCGTAATTACCTCTTTCTATACCAACATACGCGGCAAAAGCCTCTTGAGAATATCCCTTAGCCTTGCGTTTCAAGCGTAACATTTCACCAAATTCTTTGACTAAATCACTCACTTATTATTCCTTTAAGTAAAATGATTAGATTTTCATGTTGAGCACTAAAGCACCACGCCCTATAATACCCATTGTTGTTTTTATTTGATCAGGATTAATTTTGAAATTTGACCCCTTTGTCGCTCAAATTATTGTCGCGAAAAACTTTGATCATTTCACAACGGGCGATGTCCGTTCATCTTATTTGGCCTTAAAAAATGACCCTTCTTTGAACTCATCTTCCGTTCGACGAAAGATATATGCTGAACTATTAAAACTTGTTAAAAAAGGTTGGTTAAAGAAATTAGTATCTAATAAAAAAGGATTAACTAGCTTCAGTAAGACAGAACTATTTAATGTAGAAGAAATAAACTCGAAGATTAAACCAGAAGTGACTATTTCAACTAAGAGCGTCGATGAAAAACAAGAGCAATTACTTGGTAAGTTGAACCACTATAAAGCTGAATTCCTCTTAAATATAGGGGAATCTGAAGCTTACAAAGAGCTTTATTCAGAATTCCCTCAGTTAGTTGATGAGCTTCAGCCGCAATACAATAAAGCTAGAGACAATACAACGAAAATCTTAGGGAAGATCAGAGCCATTGAAGGCTTGCTTAATCAAGGTAAACCAACAGAGTAAATATGAAATTAAGAAAATGGCAAGCTAGTTGTATAAATAAAGCCTTAAAACAATACTCAAGTGGTAATAACCATTTTTTAGCTTTAGCAACACCAGGTGCAGGTAAAACCTTAATGGCATCTGAATTGGCAGATCAATTATTAAAAAATAATTTGATCGATTTAATCATTTGTTTTTCACCCTCTTCGATTGTTTCTCAAGATTTTAGCCAAAGTTTGCAGTTAAGAATTAATGAACGATTCGATGGATTACTGGGGGCTAAAGGACATTCTGTGACCTATCAAAGTTTGCAGTATCTCGATGATAATTTTTGGCAATTATTTGAACGGTTTCGAGTGTTCGTAATATTCGATGAGATCCACCATTGTGCAGGGTCGAATATTGACAATGCTAATGCATGGGGTGAACAAATAATACTGAACATTCAAGATAAGGCGAAATTTACATTAGCTTTAACGGGAACGCCTTGGCGCTCAGATGCTGCTCCAATTGTTCTTTCAAATTATATGCATCCTAGCAACAAAATAGTATGTGATTATGTTTATGGTCTTGCCGAGTCTATTACAGACGATGTTTGCCGTGTACCTCAAATAATTGCTGTAGATAACAATTATATTTCTGTTGTTGAAGATGATGAAACGAAAACATTTACTAGCTTTAAATGTTTATTATCGCAATCAATCATTCCGTATCAGGAAATTATTGAAAATGAAAAGGTCATTAAATACGTAATTTCTTCTGCACAGAAAAAGCTTAATTCAATTAGAGATAAAAACGCTGACGCCGCGGGGTTAATTGTTGCATCTTCTGTCGAGCATGCAAGACAGATCTCAACGTTAATGAAAGCCTGCTTTAACGAGGATGCCGCTGTTGTTACTTACAGAGCAAGTGAGCCAACAAGTATTATTCAACAGTTTAGACATGCACAAACTAAATGGATCATTTCCGTAGGGATGATAAGTGAGGGAACTAATATCCCTCGTTTACAGGTTTGTTGCCATCTCACCAATATAAAAACGGAAATGCATTTTAGGCAGGTTTTAGGGCGAATACTTAGAATGACAGCTTCAAAGAATCAAGAGGCTATTATGTACATGCCTGCTGAGCCTAAGTTGTTGGAATATGCTTATCGAGTTAAGCAAGACGTACCTTTTGAGGCTGATGTTGTTAAGTTTGAAAAGATGAAAACTAGTGTTAAAGAGGGTGTAGATTGTGAGACTTCAGATACTGTTTTATTCGACAAGGCATCAAACATTAGCAATAAAGAAAAATTGAAACTTGGTGGATTTGATACTGTTATTGGTCATAAAGCCTTTGAAGAAACTAGTGACATTGTTGATGAGCATTTTTTAACAAGTTCATATGAAAAAGTAGTCAATATTTTTGGGCGGTTTCAGCAAGAATCTATCGCCTTAGGACTGAGTGAGTTGAGGTAGTTATGCTGTATGTTAAGAATTAGAGGTTTGAATGAAGCTATATGAAGTAATTATATTAACGATACCGGTTAAAATTTTTAATTTGATCATTTCCGTTATTCCTGCCTATTTCCTTTGGAATTGGATTGTTCCTGATATCTTTGCACTCCCAGAAATAGAGCTGTTACAAATGACAGGGTTAATTATTTTAATTCAATGCATTATCAGTCGAGGCTTTATTTCTGTAAACACTGAAGGTGTTTGAAACTAAGTAGGCTGCTTAATAAAAGTTAAAAAGTAATTTAATTGAGGTAATTATGCTTACTGTTGAGAATTTCAAGGAACGGTTAGAGCGGTCTAATCGTTCGGATTGGCTACATGTAGCAGTTGAAGTTAACAATGCAAACCAATTATATATTGTTGGCAATGGCGGTATGGGAAATACGATTAGTATGCCTATTGAAAGGTATTTACCTGAAATTAAGGAATGGGTAATTAGGCAGATTAACTCTGGTGAATTAATTAAAGATGAAAAGAAAAGTCTTCTGCTAGATAGAAATATCTTGGTTTATTATGTATCTCTACCGCAATTTGCCAAGGAGTATATATGAAAAAATATAAAACCGTTATACAACAAGATGTAACTGAATTAGTTTGTGATGGTTGTGGTCTTGAGGCGCATGTTCATAAGGGTTATGAATTCAGCGAGTTTATCTCGATTGAACATAAGTGCGGTTATGGAACTATTCATGGTGATGGCAAGAAACTATCAATAGACTTGTGTCAGCACTGCTTTGCCGACATGTGCAGTGATTCGCTAACAATAGTTGACCCTTTAGATGAGAAAATTTCTAGCTCCAATGTAGATAAGTTAGAGTATCAAAATATTTTTCAGGCCATTACAAGATCAAAACATGAAGTTAATGAGCTAAAGCAAGGTAGTGATATTAGAATTACTGCTCGCGATATATTATCAGCCAATCAAATATCTAGCCCAAATGAGCTTCAAGCAGCCATGAAACGTGTAGAACAACTTTGGGATGCGCAATATCAATCGGCTGAGGGTAATGAGCTTCATCAACTTGCAGATTTAATTTGCGCCTATGAGAAAAAAGATTGGGACAGTTTTTTTGAAGAAGACCCATTAGCTGATGATGATTTTATGCCCGGCAGATTAAACTTTAAACCTAAGTGCACTTTTGATGAAGATAAAACTGCCAGTGGTATGTTATCAAGCATACTTATAAATACCGAGGTTGATGATGAGTCATCAAGAGATTCTGTATTGGTTGATAACGCCCTAGATGAAACTAAACAATATTTGCTGGAAAGTATTGCTAATGCAATGCATAAACATCCTGAATTACGATTGGGGCAGTTATTAATGAATGCGTTGAGCTTTCAGCAGTCCTCCCCTGAACTATTTTATATTGAAGATGACGTATTGACAGAAAAAATTAGTCAGTTCTCATGGCGATGAATAGTTAACTATTACTAAATGAATAAAACAAAAAATTAAAGAATATGAAAAAAACACTTAGGAAAAATAAAGCTTATTACACTCGGATTGACCGCCTTGCAAAGGTCTGTGATGTAAGTTTTGATTTGGCTTTACAAATGATAAAACTAAGAGCGGATGATAAACGATTAACGAGAAAGAAGAAGTCCCATGGCACTTTTATGAATTGGAAAACAGCTTCAATGGATACTTTAGGTCTTATGGTTTGTGAATGCTCGAAAAAAGATGGTGAAACTATTAAAATACGAGTATTCATGACTAAAGAAGAATTACCTGCGGATAAACAAAGTTTGTGGCAAGAGGTTAGCTCACATTAAATTGGCTAAATAATGAAATAGATAATCGTCCATGAAAAATTAAATAAACTTGGAAAATCAATACCCACCTGAAATACCCAGATATGACATTTGATTTACATGTTTTTTTGAAATACAAATGTAAGTTTCTATGGCGGTTTGGGGCACTTAACGAGTTACAAGTTTTGACAATTTTTGGACCGTTTGGTGCGCTAAGAAGAAGTAATGTTTTGAAATTGTGATTGTTTGTCGAGGTCAACTGTACACCCGTTAGTTGTCCTAAACAGGTCGACAGCTAACTTGATAATTCTCGGCTTAGCGGACGTTCCTAAAATCGGTATTGAGACTCATTTCATTATCAAAAAATCAATGAGAGGTTATATATCAATGTCGCCTGAAAGCTGCCATTGACCTTCCAGCATTTGATGTTAACTTTGTGAGCCTATTGCGGACACCAATTCGGTCTTTCTAGTTAAGAATAATAATTACCTAAGCTTCAATGGGGGACGAATAATACAATCCTTATCCGTGATACCAGCTCAAAACCACATGAGTTGCCCATAATTGAGCCTAATACCCATGCCGTTGTACTAAGCAGCAATATTTCAGCGCCCAAGGTAAAAAATATTAAAGATGCAATAAGCGAATAGAGCACGTAGTATATATATTTACTTCTTTTAATCGAACGAATTTCATCATAACTGAGCAATAACCCACTCAATGCCGCCCCCAAAAATACAAAAAAGAAACCACAAGTTATGTAAAATAAGAAAGGCGTTAGCGCTTCATGAAGAGCGTGAATAAGCGTGTTATGTTCGCCGAACCCAAAACCAAATTGTGGGCAGACAAACAATGTAGCACCACCTGCAAAGGATTCTATAAAGAATAATTTTATAAAAACAAGCCATTGCGAAGGGTAGAGATCATGCTCGACCATTTGCATGATTTTGGGTTCAACGCTAGCCGATGGTGCTACCTGTTTAGCATCAACAAAATTACAAAATTCTTTTAGTAACTGATTTTCAGTTTCAGGTTGATTGGAATTCATCATTTTATCTCCTTATCTGACATCAATCCACGTAACAGCCTTGTCGCACGACTTATTACTTGCCTTATATTGGATGGGGAAGTATCCATACGTGCTGCAATATCGGAAAAAGAGAGGTCGTCATTAAATCTAAGTTCCAGTGCTTGGCGCTGTTTTTCATTAAGGGTTGATAACTCTGAGAAAGCTTCTGCAATAGATAGACTGTTAACTTTCGCGTCAGGCGCATTAGCTGCTTTTTCATGATCTAACTGGAAATACTTGTTCTGCGTTGTCTGTTTTCTAACGTGGTCAATTAAAGTGTTTTTTGCAATGGTAAAAAGCCATGCAATAAAAGGGATACTGACTTTGTATTTTAATCGATAAGTATGCAGCTTACTGAAAACCTCCTGAAAAACGTCTTCAGCTTCATCCTGTGATTTTAGTCGTGCGATAAGGTAACTCATAACTCTACCCTTATGCCGTTGATAAAGCATTCGAAAAGCCTCCATGTCACCTTGGATGTATGCTTGCATCAGTTCCTCATCTGTCATTCAGTTAACCTCTTACTACTAATACGGTTTAACAAGGTTTTTTGTGACATAAAAATTCAATATTGATTGGTTAAGATTAAATATCCAAGATACCTGGACATTTCCCATAAGAAAAAAAGATTATAGCATTTGTCACAAAATAGTTCGCTGCCACGTTGTTATACTCAAACGCAGCAAAAATTTGCTTTGTTTAAATTAATCTATTTCAATTAACCGAACAAATAACGATCAGGAATACAAATCATGAAAAAATTATCTTTATTCATTCTAGCCTCATCTTTCATCTTTGGTGGCTCTCAGCAGCTATATGCAGCTCAGCAAGAGCATAACCACCAACACAGCGCAAATAGCGAGGAAAAAGCAATTGATGGGCTTAGCCTAAACCATGGAAAACGATGGGAAATGGATAAACATACGAGAATAATGTCAGTAAAAATGAATGATACGTTTTTTAATTCTGACCATTCAACTCTAGCTAGCTTAAACTTTTTAGGTATCAAGCTAGAAAAACAACTTAACGAGCTGATTGCTGGGTGTACAATGGACGGCGAAGCGCATAACCAGCTGCATTTATTTTTGACTGACTATATTCCAACCGTGCAGGATCTTGCCAAAGCAAAAAATTTGGATATGGCAAGAAGATCTGCAATTAAGCTAAAAGGCTATCTTGAAGGCTATAAAAAACATTTCAAATAAACTGGAACGGTGGCTACTTTAGGTTTAATTGAGTCAGAGAGTATTTTATTAATGTTATCGGCAGTTAGTTAGTAGTGCACTACTAACTAACTGCCTGTGAGAAAGAGTGTTCTAATGTCTGCTTATCGTACATTTGATAAATAAACTTCACAGTTAAATTGACGTCAATTGCTAACGTTTTGGGACAGTAAGGGACCCTAATTAGGAAAAACTGAATCTACAGGCTAAAGCGGTCATAAGTAGGGTTTCCATATATGGTCACTCGATACGAAAGTGTGCATTAATAAAACTCTATTTTAATAATTAATTTGTTCTTGATAGCATAAATAATTAGATGCAACGAGGGCTGTTGTGATCATACAGCGGACATTTACTTCATCCTTCTATGGCTGCATGGAGTATAATCCAGGTTCAATCTTTAATTGTCGAAAAATCTACGCTCACTTCAAATCCATCCTTTTGTCCAGTCGCTGGGGAGTTAAACGTCATAGTAGCACCTACGCCTGACACTATTGCATCGGCAATTGCTAATCCAAGTCCCATGCCTTGAACAGAAATATTTGACCGAACAAAACGTCGCCGTAATTGCAAGAGTGTCTCGGTTGGTATAACACTCGCGGCATTGACAATATTCAATATACCTTTGGAAGAAAAGCTGATCTCAACCGGTTGAGCGTAAACTCCATGTTTGATGGCATTATCTAATAAGTTTCGAATCAAAATAGCAAAAGCGTCTGGGTCTATGGCAGACATATATTCTCGGTTATTTGGCAGTGTAAGCGTAATTATTTTTGCAGGGTGTGACCGTTGTGAATCATCGACAATTAGTTGCAATAGGCTAATAAGGTTGTGTGGTTCAGCAGACAAAAGCCCTCCACCTTCAGCTTTAGCGAGTTGCATAAGTTTTTCTGATAAGCTCGATAAACCTCGTAAAGTAGTTTCAATTTTGCCCATGTCATCTTGAATAGAACCCGCAGAAACCTTTTGCTGTAAACGCTGTATTTGAGCTAAAGCTGTTGCAATAGGTGTTCGTAATTCATGGGCACTGTTCGCCGTGAATGACCTTTCTGATTCAAGTGCGCGTTGCAAGCGATCCAATAAACTATTAACCGATTCGGCGATAGGAATAATTTCAGTTGGCAGGCCCTCCACTTTGACTGTGGTAAGGTCACCACCGCCGCGGGATTCAATTTCATTTCTGTAAGCCAAAATATGACGCAAACTATACCGAACAAATACCCAGCTACCAATAAAACAAAGCGGGATAAGTAATATTAATGGCCACAATAGCGAGATAGCCATTTCAGTGATTGCTGCTCGCCTTTGCGTAAGAGGCTCTGCAATCTCTATGTGCAATGTATTTTGTACTGCTGATATGCCATAAAATCGATGTGTCGTTGACGAATTAAACCCTATAAGCAGCGTTTGATTAAAGATGGCAGGATCAGCATTATGAGACTGTAATAAAATCTGGCCTAGGTTATTACGAACAAGATAAACAAGGTGCTCATCATGCGCTTTAAATGACATTATTTGTTGCGCTTGTCCTGGATCTTCTCTGTTAATTATTTCAACAACGGCAAGTGGCATAATACGTTGAGCCGTTTCTGCCAGTGAGCTATCGAATAGTTCATTAAGTTTGTTTTTCGACACATACACAGCACCTGACAGTGCAAATATCCACAGTAAAGTCACAGCAAGAGTTAAGCCAATGCCTAGCGTTTTTTGAAGGCTTTGTGGTTTCTTTGTTTGTGTTAAAGTCATGTGCTGCCCGGTCCTGATAATCCCATGCGATAGCCCATACCGCGGACTGTTTCTAACTGATCTTTACCCAGTTTTTTACGCAAACGACTGATATAAACTTCAATGGTATTACTTTCTATTTCTGAGCCAAAAGCATACAAGTGATCCTCTAATTGTGATTTCGAGAGCAAGGTGCCTGGTCTTTGGATAAACGCTTCAAGCAATGCCCATTCCCGAGCAGTTAAATTGACCACAACACCATCGCGAGAAATGATATGTTTAGTCAGATCAATCTCCAATGTTCCTATGTAAACTTTTGGATTTGGATTGCCGGCATAACGTCTGGAAACGGCGGCTATGCGAGCGGATAGTTCAGATAGATCAAAGGGCTTTACAAGGTAGTCATCCGCGCCAGCATTTAATCCATTTATACGGTCAGAAATTTGATCTCTTGCCGTTAATATAATCACAGGTGTTGCTTCGCCTGCTTTACGAATTTTCTTTAATAAATCGATGCCACTGCCATCGGGCAGCATTAAATCAAGAAGCAGCAAATCATAATGGGTTGTACTGAGGCTGGCTTCGGCATTGGAAATACATTTTACCCAATCAACTGCATGACCTTCATCAGCAATTTGATCCTGTATCACTTCACCTAACCCTTCGGTATCTTCTACCAATAATATACGCATTTTTTACCTCAAGACCTTATCAGTACGTTGATAATAACCCAGGTTCCTGACAATAAGCTGAAAATATAATTTAATATCAATCACCTTATGCATTACCCCTCATAAATTAAACCTCATTTCTCGTTTTAAGCTTATTGTCAGGATCGAAGAGTACAGTGAGTATTCAATAAATACTCGTTCCATTTGAAGATGCATGATTCAGCGGGAATATCAATGAGGTTAAGATGAAACAACATAAACTAAGTATAACTCTCACGCTAATAACTGTTTGCATTTTCATTATCTGGGGGTGGAGCTTTACGATGAATACCGCAGCAATGTCTTCGTTACCGTGGGAAATTTATGATAATAGCCTGTATCTTAGTGGTTTTATGGCCATTGCTTTAATGTCTGTGACCATGATGTTGGCTACGCGCCCTGCTTGGTTAGAAACACCATTCAATGGTCTTGATAAAATATATCGCCTTCATAAATGGATGGGGATTTTAGCGGTAGTATTTGCAGCCCTGCATTGGCTGATAGAAATGGGCGATGACGTAATTAAGTCTCTCTTTGGACGAAGCGGGCGTGCTCCTGAACTAGATTTTTCAGGGTTTATTGAGATGATGAGAGACGCTGCTGAAGACGTTGGCGAGTGGGCTGTATATCTTGTTTTTGCCATGCTTGTGCTAACGCTTTGGAAACGCTTCCCTTACAACCTATGGCGCTATGTGCACCGTGTAATGCCGATACTTTATTTATTACTAGTTTTTCACTCTGTATTGTTAGCTCCACTGGTCTGGTGGCAGCAACCCGTAGGTTTGTTAATGGTGTTGTTGCTAACAGGGGGAAGCGTAGCCAGCATCGTCTCACTAAGGGGAACAATAGGACAGTCACGAAAAGCGCAGGGAGCCATCCATGCCATTTCAACGACGTCAGCGGGTATTATTGAAGTTGAGTGTCAGCTAGAGAATAAGTGGCAAGGGCATAGTGCAGGACAGTTTGCTTTCGTTACGTTTAATCAAACTGAAGGTGCTCATCCTTTTACCATAGCGAGTTCGGATCGCGGAGACGGCCAAGTTACTTTTCAGATTAAGGCGCTAGGCGATTATACCAAACGTTTAGATCATAAACTGAAAATTGGTCAATCAGTCACAGTAGAAGGTCCTTATGGTCGATTTAATTTCAAACCTAAAAACGCCACTACTGAACAAATATGGATCGCTGGCGGTATTGGTGTAACACCCTTTTTAGCAAGGCTTGAAGAGCTGAAAAATAAGTCAGAACAATCACCATTAGCTCAACTGCATTACTCCAGTAGTGATAGCGCAACAGATCCTTTTGTTAAGCGTTTACAAGAGGCTTGTATCGACTTACCCCTTATTCAACTGCACATACATGACAGCAGTGAAGGTAAAAAACTGACAACAGACCAACTGCTAACTCACTATTCAAAAAAAGCAATGATGGAGGTATGGTTTTGTGGGCCTACAGGCTGGGCCAGAATATTAGAAAATGAATTACGAGAAAAATTACAGGGTTCATTACTTTTTCATAGGGAAGCATTTGAACTGAGATAAAGCGAAAACTAAAACCTAACTTAAAACGATAACGGTATTGCTTTCAGCTTAATGTCAGGAACGCCGTTTATAATAATCGTAAATCAACAGGAGACTCACCATGAAAAATGCAATAAATAAAACAGAAGCAAAAATCACGAAAAATAAACTCGCTATGCTTTTAATAAGCTCTTTCTTTATCAGTGGCGCAGCATTGGCCGATGATGATGATTGCACTGATCCGGTATCAGAGTGGCAACCTCGAGAGCAACTGAGACAGATAATGGAAGATCAGGGTTGGAAGGTTAATCGTATCAAAGTGGATGATGGTTGTTACGAAGTTAAAGGGGTCGATCGAAAGGGAAACCGAATCAAAGCGACATTTTCACCCGCGTCATTGAAAATTAGAGAGCTTAAAATTAAGTTTGATATGTCAGGTGATGCCAGCGATTACTTAGATTTAGGTACACCGATGACGTCAATGCAATCAGAAAGTAATCCTTCACAAAATAAACAAAAAAACAAACCTAAAGTCACCATCGATTGAGTAAAAAGGAGAAAAGACAATGAAATATTTAACCATGACACTGTGCTTTTTTTGCTTCTTTGTAATGAGCAACCAGACTTCAGCACGCAAAATAACCCTTACCACCGAGCTACAAAACTACAGTGGTGACGGCGCTTATCTGGCTATTTATTTAACCAATGCAAAAGGTCAATATCAGGAAACACTGTGGATTGCGGGACAGAAGTCAAAATATTATAAACATTTGACTGGTTGGGCGCGTGGAAGTCGAATGCGCACCAGTGAATACGATGGGCTGACTGGCGCTAGCGTTACCCGCGGCAAGACATTAACGGTAACACTTGATCTGGCTGATAGTTATATTGACTCAGGTTTTCAGCTCAAAATAGATACCTCTGTTGAAGACCAACGTGACAATCGCAATGATGTTGTTGTGCCATTAACCACCGCAGGTGCCGGTAAACCTTCCGCTGGACGAGGCTACATAAAAGCCTTCACTTACGTACTATAAACGGGTTACTTAGGAGTTAGTATGTTACGTAAATTTCACTCTTGGTCTGGATTAATGGCAACGTTGTTGGTTGTGATGCTCTCTGTCACCGGAGCGGTTCTATCAATCAATCCCGTTATGGAATTTGCACAAGCCAAGGTAGCAGGCACGTCTTCAATTAGCGTAGCCGAGTTAGCGGGCAAGCTAGCTTCTAGCCACCCAGGTGCGGAGCAAATACAGCGTAGCCCCTCAGGCAGTATTATCGTCTATTACACCAAAGATGGACAAACTGGGGCTGATTTAATCAACCCAATAACCGGTGAAACTATCGGGGCTTATTCAAACTCACCCGTTATGGTTTGGGTGAAAAATTTGCATCGGTCTTACTTACTTGACACACCCGGACGTGTTGGCGCAGGCATTGCAACTTTTCTTATGCTGATATTAACCATTTCAGGTGCCATCATGCTGGCAAAACGCCTTGGTGGTTGGCGTCAAATTTTACGACCTATTCAAGGCACTTTTAGACAGCGTTTACACTGTCAGGTAGGTCGAGTAGCCGTTATTGCGTTGATGCTATCGGCCACAACCGGGCTGTATATGTCTGCAGTAACCTTTGAATTACTTCCTGATTATCAATCATCAGAACCCGCTTTTCCAGAAAACGTAAAAGGTGACTTTCCTGCATCAATAGATACGCTTACCGCCTTAAAATCGATCCCTTTGAGCGAACTTAGAGAAATAGTTTATCCCTATAAGGATGATCACAATGATGTTTATTCAATCACTACGCATCAAGGCAGCGGGTTTATCGACCAATCAACAGGACAATTACTGTCATTTCAAGCGTTCAACAACAAGCAAAAGTTGCATGAACTTATCTATATGCTTCATACGGGCGAAGGACTTTGGTGGCTAGGACTACTATTAGGTTTAGGTGCACTCACAGTGCCACTAATGTCGTGGACAGGCATTCAAATTTGGTGGCGTCGTAAACGCTCTACCGCGACAATCAATAACAATGCAGCCCCTAAGAGTGCTGATACCTTAATATTGGTTGGCAGCGAAGGAAATAGTACTTGGGGCTTTGCCAAAACCTTTCATGATGCACTTAACTTAGCTGGCCATCAGGTTCACACAATATCAATGAACAGCTTTGCGAATAATTCTGAGAGTCACTATCCGAATACGAAGCGGCTATTTATCCTGACTGCGACCTATGGTGATGGCGATACACCTGCTTCGGCCAGTCATTTCCTCACTCAGTTAGATAAAATGACCAAAATACCAGAGTTTCCCGTTGCAGTACTGGGCTTTGGCGATCGACAATTTCCTGATTTTTGTCAGTACGCAAAAGATGTCGAAGCGGCACTGACTGCCAAAGGTTGGTCACAATTACTGCCACTCGATACCATCAACAGGCAGTCGCCACAGGAGTTCTCCCGTTGGGGCAACACTGTGGGTAGGGTTATCAATACCAAGTTGTCGCTAGTTCACACTCCGAGTCATCCTCGCTGTACGACACTATCGCTCATCGAGCGAGTCGATTACGGCGTTGAAGTGCAAGCCCCAACTGCGGTATTACGTTTCAAACAACCTGATGTTAACGATAAAGGCCTACCCCATTTTGAGGCAGGTGACTTAGTAGGTGTTTTAGCGCCAGGCACTAAGGTGGCTCGATTTTACTCCCTCGCATCGGCATCGAAGGATGGCATGTTGGAGATCTGCATACGTCATCATTCCGGCGGGCTGTGTTCGAGTTTTCTCCATTCGTTATCGGTAGGCGACAGTATCGAGGCTTTTATTAGGCCCAATCCGAGTTTCCGACCCGCTTCAGGTAAAGCACCGATAGTGCTGATTGGCGCAGGTACGGGGATTGGACCCTTGGTCGGTTTTATCCGCAATAATAAATCACATCACCCCATACATCTCTATTGGGGAGGACGTAATCCACAGTCAGACTTCCTCTACGAACCTGAGCTCAAAACTTATCTTAAGGATAAGCGGCTGACAGAACTGAACGCCGTATTCTCCCGTACCAACGAGTGCTCTTATGTGCAAGAAAAAATCGGTGTTGATAGCTTAGAGTTACGCGAATTAATAGAGAAGGGAGCACAGATTTTGGTCTGTGGAGGACGAGACATGGCAAACAGCGTTATGGTGGCATTGAACGAAGTAATCGCACCTCTGGGCATGGACGTACTAACGCTCAAAGCCCAAGGACGCTATCGTGAAGATGTTTATTAGTTTGTTGACTGATTGAAGAGGGTTATATTTTTGTACTTTCTAAATTTATCCTTTGTAAGGCTTAAGTATTTATAGGGTGCACTGACATGGTGTTAGAAATATTTGGACGAGTATGGAAATGGGTCATTATTGGTGTAGGTCTAGGAGCTGCTCTACATGGCTTTGTACCAGAGGGTTGGATACAAGAAAACTTGGGTAATGATCAATGGTGGTCAGTTCCTTCTGCCGTGTTACTTGGAATACCTTTATATTCAAATGCTACAGGGGTAATTCCTGTGATGGAAAGTTTAATTAAACAAGGGCTCCCTATTGGTACAACACTCGCCTTTTGTATGAGTACTGTAGCTGCGAGTTTCCCTGAATTTATTTTGTTAAAGCAAGTGATGCAATGGCGATTATTGGCGGTGCTCTTTGTACTCCTACTCGTCGCATTTACATTAATTGGTTGGATTTTTAATTATTTAACCCCATTTATTTAAAGAAATAATTTAAGGACATTATGATGAAAGAAATAAAAGTACTAGGTACTGGTTGTGTTAAATGTAAAAAAACCGTTGAAGCTATTTCAAAAATAGCGAATGAATTAAATATAGACGTACAAGTAATTAAAGAAACAGAACCTGAGATAATTATGGGGTACGGTGTAATGAATACACCTGCGGTAATTGTTGATGAAATAAATGTGCATAGTGGTTCAATTCCACACAGAGAAGCAATTGAAGCCTGGTTAAGAGGTTAACTATGCAAGTTGTTTTGGCCATTAATTTATAGCTTCTAACTCACAATGGGGGCGAAAGCGAGTTAGGGTATACACTCTAATGTTAGCTGTTATTTAAGGTGTTGGGCATAGGTATGACCACAGCTAGAATTAATTTCTAACAAATATTTAGCAATTATATTTAAGTCAGTTTATAGCGAATTATTGTCATTTTCACATGGAAAAGTGAATGTAATTTACTGGCAAAGTTGCATATGATTTTAGATGTTTAATTAAATGTACTCATAATGTTAAAATCTATGGGTGGTCTTCAATTTAATTGGGTTAACTAATAGTTTATTTTGCTAGATAAACTCAACTTCATCTTGATGATTATGTGTGAGGGGGGTTGCTAGGGATAAATGAATGCTAAAGTTGACTCAACAAATAGCATAAGTAGATAGTGTGATACTTTATTGTTTGTTGTTTGCAGCTCCGCTACAAATTTAATTTTTAAAGTATGATACTTTAATAAACATACTTATCTTTTAACGTCCTATAATAGGGAGTCTTATAGACACAAAAGTATGATACTTTATTGTTAGTTTACATGTTGTGGGTTCTAAATAAAGTTGGAAACGTCTAAATAAAGATGGAAACAAACGAATAAAGTTGGAACCACCTCTGCGTGAATTAAAGCGACTTACTCTTTTGAGTGGTCGCTTTTTTATTAGCAAAAAATAGGACTGTCACCAATAATCATTCGAATCTCTACTTAGCGTATATAAAATCATAAAACCTCGTTTGTGATACACCCGATTTCATATCTTAGTGAGCATTTGGTAGGATGATTTTGAAGAACAAAAACTGACTGCTTTATAGCAATAGTGACAATTAATTCTATCTCGCTGTGGGGCACATAGTGAGATAGGATTTCACCTTAATTTTGACTTCTTTGTGCCATAGAATACATTAGCTGTTGGTTGTTCATAGGTCAAACCATCTATATTAGAGGACAAGCTTAAAATAATTTAAAACTTGTCCTTTAATAACTCCTATATAACTGCGATTAAGTTTTAATCTTATAAAAGGCACCACATAATGGTAATTAGTTTTTTGTTTTACCATCCTAAATAAAATATACTTTTCCGAAGGTTAAAAGTAATTCACTCTGAGCAAAATGCTTTTGTTAACTTTGCACACGGCGTACAGCATTTTTCCAACCATCGTATAAACTATCACGAGTCGGCTTATCAAATTTAGGTTCAAAGCGCTTTTCCCGCTGCCACATATCTTCTAATTCTTCAAGTGAGTTATATATTCCAGCCTTTAGTCCCGCAAGATAAGCGACACCTAATGCCGTTGTTTCAGTAATTTGTGGGCGGTCAACCGTCGCGCCTAAAATGTCAGCAAGAAATTGCATCACCCAGTTATTTGCTACCATGCCACCATCAACGCGTAATGCAATAGGTCTTTCACCATCACTTTCCATCGCTTTTTGTAAATCTTTAGTTTGATAACAAACTGATTGCAAACCAGCGGTAACAATTTCTTTAATGCCTGTATCTCGAGTTAAGCCGAAGATAGCTCCTCGGGCATTTGGATCCCAATAGGGAGCACCTAAACCTGTAAATGCAGGTACTAAGTACACACCATGATCAACAGGCGTTTGTCGTGCTAAAGGTTCAGTATCCCCTGCGTCATTAATGAGTTTAAGACCATCTCGTAGCCATTGAACGGTAGCCCCTGCAATAAAAATACTACCTTCCAAAGCGTAGGTTACTTTGCCATTAATTCGATAGGCTACAGTCGATAGCAACCTATTTTCTGATTTCAACGCGATATCACCCGTATTGACAATCATAAAACAACCTGTCCCATAGGTACTTTTGGCCATCCCTTCTCGAAAACAGGTTTGTCCAAATAACGCTGCTTGCTGATCACCAGCCATACCTAATATAGGAATTTCAATCCCCATAATGTCCTTATCTGTGACACCAAAGTTATCGGAAGAGTCCATCACTTCAGGTAATAAAGCGCGAGGGATATTGAAAAGAGTTAATAAATCTTCATCCCATTGTTGTGTATGTATGTTAAATAACATGGTTCGTGATGCATTGGTTGCATCAGTGCGATGTTCTTTTCCACCGGTTAATTTCCATAATATATAGCTATCGACTGTACCAAACGCTAACTCACCCTTTTCAGCACGAGCGCGAGCACCATCAACGTTGTCTAAAATCCAGCTTATTTTTGTAGCGGAAAAATAAGGATCAATTAATAATCCAGTTTTCTCACTGATTAACGATTCTAAATTTTCGTTTTTAAGTTGCTGACAATATTCGCTGGTACGACGGTCTTGCCAAACGATGGCTCTATATAGCGGTTGACCTGTTTTACGATCCCATATCAGTGTAGTTTCACGTTGATTGGTGATACCAATTGCTCTGACTACATCATTACTCGGATCAATTTTGGCAATGACCTGTTGAAAGGTACGCTCTACCGTTTGCCATATATCTGCTGGCTCATGTTCAATCCAGCCATCATTTGGAAAATATTGTGGAAATTCCTCTTGGGCAGAATGCACGCTGTGGCCTTCACGGTTAAATAAAATAGCTCGAGAGCTTGTGGTACCTTGATCTATGGCTAAAATATAATCACTCATGTAAAATCCAAATAGGTTGTTGAATATTCATTAATGTTCATTAATATTCATTAATGTTCGGTAATATTCACTTTATAACCTTTATGTAATAATTACAACAGCACAAATAATATTATTGGCTAAATGTGTTTGCTAATTTCTCTGTTACTGGCAGAATAGTTAAGTATAGCTGCAATATTTTTCTTACCTCTAAGCAGCTCTCTTGAAAAATTGATATTATTAACCGGTAGAATATAACTAACATGACACAACAACAACGTCAGGCATTAATTCTTGAGAAGATTCAACAAAGTGGTTTTGTTACTATTGATGAATTAGTCAAGCATTTTAAAGTAACACCACAAACCGTGCGTCGTGATCTTAATCAACTAACCAAGGTACAGAAAATTTCCCGTTATCACGGTGGTGCAGGCATAGAATCTAGTACTGTCAATACCGATTATCAAACGCGAAAAATTATGGATCTTGCAGCCAAAGAAAAAATTGCTGCTGACTTGGTAAATATGATCCCCGATGGAGCCTCGCTTTTTATTAATATCGGAACGACAACTGAAACTATTGCACGGGCATTATTGGAGCATAAAGGTCTTCAAATAGTAACAAACAATCTAAATGTTGCTTCTATTCTCGGCGCTAAGGAAGACTTTTCAGTTGTTATTGCTGGTGGCGAGGTACGTCACCGAGATGGTGGTGTTATAGGTGAAACCACGGAAGAATTTATTAAAAAATTTCGTATGGACTTTGGTATAATTGGTATCAGTGGTATCGACTTAGAAGGCTCTTTATTGGATTTTGATTATCGAGAAGTCAGGGTAGCCCAAGCCATTATAGCTAATTCTCGTCAGGTACTTTTAGCCGCTGATCATTCAAAATTTGGACGCAATGCCATGGTTCGCTTGGGTAACATCAATCAGGCAGATCATTTTTTTACCGACGCGACCCCGCCAGCAGAAATACAACAGATCCTTTCAGATCACCGAGTTACTTTGCATCTGACTTAAAACTAAATCAGAAAATATTATAAAGCATTCCGAACTATAACTAGTTAATAATGCTTTCCTTTCTCTAAAGCAAACCTTCTTTGAATAGATCAATTAATAACTCTCACTAGTAAAAATATAATCCTGATAATTATCATATGCATATTGTTTGTAGTATAAAAGCAATCTTTATTAATGTTCGTTAATGTTCGTTTTATGTTGATCTGTTTTCGTTATGAGGTTATTGTATAGAAAATCAACATTATTCAACACGTATAAATAAACACAAGCGAAGGGAAGTTAGCATTTTAGTTAAACACCTCCTTGTGGAAATTAAAGAGAACAATATGAACGCTAAAAATGATATTCATGATTTATTAGTTATTGGTGGAGGCATCAACGGTGTAGGTATTGCTGCAGATGCAGCGGGTAGAGGACTAAATGTTTTACTTTGTGAAATGAATGACCTTGCGTCATCAACTTCATCTAATAGCAGTAAGCTCATTCATGGTGGATTACGCTACCTTGAATATTATGAGTTTCGTCTGGTACGAGAAGCCCTTGCGGAACGTGAAGTTTTACTAAAAAATGCTCCTCATATTATACGTCCGCTACGTTTTCGCTTACCTCATCGTCGACATTTACGCCCATCATGGATGATCCGAATTGGTTTGTTTATGTATGATAACTTAGCTAAACGTATGACTTTAAAAGGCTCTCATGGTATTAAATTTGACAAAAACAGCCCTGTTGTTGATAAAATAACCAAAGGATTCGAATATTCGGATGCTTCGGTTGATGATGCTCGTTTAGTGGTGCTTAATGCCATAGCCGCTAGAGATAAAGGTGCGCGTATTATGACACGCACTCGTTGTTCTAATGCTAAGAGAGTGGGCGATATTTGGGAAGTAACCCTTCATGATAATCAAACTGGGCAAAAACAGGTAGTTAAAACTAGAGCTTTAGTAAATGCTGCAGGTCCATGGGTAACCCGTTTCTTTGATGACGCATTGAAAATTCGTTCACCGAAACAAATTCGTTTGATTAAAGGTAGTCATATCATTGTTCCGCGTATTCATACCGAATCGCAGGCATATATTTTACAAAATGAAGATAACCGCATTGTTTTTGTGATCCCATATGAAGATGATTTTTCTTTGATCGGTACTACTGATGTAGAACATATAGGCGACCCAGCCACAGCATCTATTTCAGCAGAAGAAACAGACTATTTAATATCTGTAGTCAACGATCACTTTAAGCATCAAATCTCGGCGAAAGATATTGTAGCAACTTATGCTGGAGTACGTCCGTTACTTGATGACGAATCAGACTCGGCAGCGGCGGTAACACGTGATTATACCTTTGAAGTGGATGCGCCTCAGGGAAAAGCGCCTTTATTGTCAGTGTTCGGCGGCAAGATCACTACTTATCGTAAATTATCTGAAGCTGCGGTTAATGGAATTATTGATCATTTTCCAGGTGCTGGCAAAAGTTGGACAGTTGATGCGGCATTACCCGGTGGTAACTTTGACAATCAACACAATTTACAAACCAGCCTGCAACGTCAATATAACTGGCTACCTCGTAAAATAATTAATCGTTATGTTCGCTCTTATGGCATGTTAAGTCATGACATTTGTGCTGGTCTTAATTCGCTTGAAGAAATGGGTCAACACTTTGGTGCTGGTCTTTATCAACGAGAGGTAGAGTACTTAATAGCAAACGAATGGGCAGTTACCCTTGAAGATATCATCTGGCGCCGTAGCAAACTCAGTTTACAGCTAACCCAAATGGAAAAAAGTGTATTAGAAAAGTTTCTTGTGTCATCTACTACGAAAAAAAAAGTAATTTCACCAAGTGAATTACAACAAAAACAGGCATAACACTTCTATCCCTTACATCAAATACTGTACTAATCTTGGCTGCATTAGTTAGCCAAGATTAGTACTAAAAATAACAATTAAAAGAGATAACTTATGACAATCCGAGTAGCAATAAACGGTTATGGCCGCATAGGTCGTAACATTTTACGAGCACTGTACGAATCGAATTACCGCAATGATATTGAAATAGTAGCGATTAATGATCTAGGTGATACTACCTTTAATGCCCATCTTACCAAATACGATTCGGTGCATGGTCGTTTTCCTGGCTCAGTAGAGGTTAATGGTGAAAAATTAATTATTAATGGCGACGAAATTATCACTCTTTCCGAGCGAGATCCGCGTCAATTACCTTGGAAAAAAATGAATATTGATGTTGTTTATGAATGCACTGGGTTTTTCACCAGTCGGGATAAAGCCATGGGACATATTGAAGCAGGCGCGATAAAAGTGATTGTTTCTGCCCCAGCTAATGATGCTGACGCTACTGTTGTTTATGGTGTTAACCATGATTGCTTAACGGCTGAAAGTCAGATCATTTCCAATGCATCATGTACAACTAATTGTTTGGCCCCAGTAGCCAAAGTCTTAAATGACACGATAGGCATTGAACAAGGTTCGATGACAACCATACATGCCTACACTAATGACCAAAATTTAAATGATGTTTATCATAGTGATATTTACCGTGCTCGTTCAGCAACCCAATCTATGATCCCAACCAAAACAGGTGCAGCCCAAGCGGTTGGCTTAGTTTTGCCTGAGTTAGACGGCAAGCTTGATGGAATGGCAGTACGGGTGCCAACAGTAAATGTTTCATTAGTTGATTTCACTTTTATTGCGAGTCGAGAGACCACACTTGAAGAAATCAATAATAGTATCAAAGCTGCAGCGCAAGGGCCTATGTTAGGTGTACTAGCGTTTAACGAAGAGGCACTTGTTTCGGTAGACTTTAATCATATCGCAGCATCTTCAAATTTTGATGCAACACAAACACGTATTAACGGTCGTTTAATCAAAGTGATGTCTTGGTATGATAATGAATGGGGTTTTTCTAATCGCATGCTCGATAATACCCTTGCTTTGATGGCAGCTTTTCGTTCAAACAGTAAAGAATTAACAGGTGATGCAGCATGATCAGACGAACTAAAATAGTAGCGACACTGGGGCCAGCAACAGACGAACCAGCAGTGCTTGAAAAATTAATTATAGCGGGCGTTAATGTCGTTCGTTTAAATTTCTCTCATGGTAAAGCAGAAGATCATCAACAACGTGCCGACTTAGTGCGAGAATTAGCGTATAAAAATGGTCGAACTGTTGCCATTCTAGGCGATTTGCAAGGGCCAAAGATTCGTATTGCACAATTTAAAGAAGGACCGATAAAGCTTAACTTAGGTGATCGTTTTAATCTTGATGCTTCACTAGACAAAACCGCTGGTGATCAGCAGCAAGTAGGTCTAGATTACACCAGTTTGCCTGAAGAAGTCATTGTTGGTAATCGTTTGCTGTTAGATGATGGACGAGTAGTACTGCAAGTAGAAGCAATTAAAGGTACTTGTATTGAAACAAGGGTAGTTGTCGCTGGTAAGTTATCAAATAACAAAGGTATAAACCGAGAGGGCGGTGGGCTTTCAGCTGGTGCTTTAACTGAAAAAGATTTTACTGATATTAAATTAGCCGCAAAAATTAATGTTGATTATTTAGCTGTTTCTTTTGTGCGATGTCCAGACGATTTACATCAGGCCCGTCAAGCATACGAGCAAGCCAGTAATGGTAGACGAGTCGATATCGTTTCTAAAATTGAGCGTGCTGAAGCTGTTGCTGATAATGATTTGCTTGACAGAATTATTCTTGCCTCTGATGTGGTCATGGTAGCGCGAGGTGATTTAGGTGTTGAAATAGGTGATGCAGCGCTGATTGCCGTACAAAAACATTTAATCAAACGTTCTCGTGAACTACAAAAAGTAGTGATCACAGCTACCCAAATGATGGAGTCGATGATCGAGAGTCCATTACCTACACGCGCAGAAGTGTTTGATGTTGCTAACGCGGTATTAGATGGCACTGATGCGGTAATGTTGTCAGGCGAAACTGCTGCAGGTGGTTTTCCTGTCGAAGCTGTTGAGGCTATGGAACGTATAATCTTGGGGGCAGAATGTCACCCACAATCTCAAGTATCTGAACATCGTCTACATGAAGACTTTACTGCTGCTGATGAATCAGTGGCGATGGCGACTATGTATACGGCCAATCACTTGTCTGGTGTTAAGGCGATTATTAGTTTAACTGAGACCGGAAATACGCCATTACTGATGTCGCGTATTAGCTCGAGCATTCCGATTTTTGCTTTTACTCACCAACAAAAAACGAAAAATCGAGTAGCACTTTATCGAGGTGTTGTTCCCGTAACTTATAACTTCGACTCTATCTCTTTTGAACAAGTTAACCAAAGTGTCGTTGATGAACTCGTTCGTCGTGGTGAAGTTGTCGAAGGAGACTGGATTATTATCTCTAAAGGTGATTTTTGTAATATTCATGGTGGCACTAATGCAATGAACATAGTACAGGTTAAACATAATGCAGGATAAATAGTGCAAGTTAACGATTAATTACCTAATCAGCAACAATAACGAGTTATTAAAATAGGTTTTTTGACTCGTCAATATTGGTATTAATCGCAGAAGTTAATTGATAATAAAGAGACAAAATATGAGTGTAATTAGTAAAGTTATTGCCAGAGAAATCCTCGATTCTCGCGGTAATCCAACAGTAGAAGCCGATGTTATCTTAACGTCAGGCCAAGTGGGAACAGCTTGTGCGCCATCAGGTGCATCGACAGGTTCAAGAGAAGCACTAGAGCTTAGAGATGGCGACAATAGTCGTTATCACGGTAAGGGGGTTTTAAAGGCTGTTGAAATAATTAATGGTCCGATTAATCAAGCCTTGCTTGGATTTGATGCGCTGAATCAACAAGCAATAGATCAGACAATGATTGAGCTGGACGGTACCGAGAATAAATCAAATTTAGGTGCTAACGCTATTCTCGCCGTTTCACTGGCAGTTGCAAAGGCGGCTGCTTTATCTAAAGAGCAATCGCTTTATCAGCATCTGGCTGCCCTTTTCGGTAGTTTGGATAAGTTATCGTTGCCGTTACCCATGATGAATATAATCAACGGTGGTGAGCATGCGGATAATAATATTGATATTCAAGAGTTCATGATCCAGCCTGTAGGAGCAAAGAGCTTTAGTGAAGGTTTACGCATGGGCGCTGAAGTATTTCAACAACTGAAAAAAGTATTATCGGGACGTGGATTGAATACGGCTGTTGGTGATGAAGGTGGTTTTGCACCTGATTTAGCTTCTAACGAAGAAGCATTAGTGGTTATTAAAGAAGCGGTTGAACAGGCCGGTTATGAATTAGGGAAGGATTTTACGCTAGCTTTAGATTGTGCAGCCAGTGAGTTTTATCATGAAGGCCGATACGTACTTGCGGGAGAAAACAAATCGTTTGATGCTCAAGGGTTTTCAGACTATCTAGCAGAATTAACTGAAAAATACCCTATAGTTTCTATAGAAGATGGCTTAGATGAAAGTGATTGGCAAGGCTGGGCATATTTAACCAAAATACTAGGCGATAAAATTCAGTTGGTGGGTGATGATCTTTTCGTCACTAATACACAAATACTTAGACAAGGGATCGAGAAAAATATTGCTAATTCCATCTTGATTAAGTTTAATCAAATAGGCACCTTAACTGAAACGTTTGAGGCCATTAATATGGCCCAATTGGCTGGGTATTCAGTGATTATTTCTCATCGTTCAGGTGAAACGGAAGATACTACCATTGCTGATCTAGCCGTAGCAACTTGCGCAGGCCAAATTAAAACGGGCTCACTTTCACGTTCTGATCGAGTGGCTAAATATAATCGCTTGCTACGTATTGAAGAAGAACTTAGTGGTCAATCTATTTATAATGGTCTTGCTGAAGTTTATGCTCAAAAAGGTTATCAGTCATGAGGCAAGCGCTGGTTATCGGTAACTGGAAAATGAATGGCAATTTAGTAGAGAATGATAAATTACTTACTACTATTAGTACATCGTATGATTCAAGTGATGGTATAGAAATCGTCGTTTGCCCTCCTTCAATCTACATGGCTCAAGTAAGTCAGCAGTTGTCTCAAAGTAAAATCAAATTCGGTGCTCAAAACGTTAGTGCTTACAAAAGTGGCGCATACACCGGTGAAGTGTCAACAACAATGCTACATGATTTTGGTTGTTCTTATGTGTTGCTTGGACATTCTGAGCGTAGAAGTCTCTATCATGAAAGTGATGTAGAGATAGCTGATAAGTTTTCGGCAGTGGTTCAAGCTGGAATTACTCCAGTGCTTTGTGTTGGTGAAACGTTAACTCAACGTCAATCTGAAGAGACTTTTACCGTTATTGCTGAGCAAATATCAAAGGTCGTTGAACAAGTCGGAATTAAAGCATTTGAGCATGCCGTTATTGCCTATGAACCAGTATGGGCCATAGGCACTGGTGAAACAGCAACCCCAGAGCAAGCACAAGTAGTACATGCTCTAATCCGCCATCAATTAGCTGAATACGACGTCACAATTGCCAACAATATACGCATTATCTATGGCGGTAGTGTTAATGCCAATAATGCCCATTCCTTGTTTAAACAAAACGATATTGATGGTGGCTTAGTTGGCGGAGCTTCATTAAATGCAGATGCTTTTATTAACATTTGCCAAGCTTATAACTAACCCCTCTTAATACTAATATTAACGTGTTAAATACCAGTTATTGGCTTGGGATTTAACGCGTTAAGCTACATTTTATGTAGCTTCTGCAACACTTGTAGTACATTACCCTCAATACGCTTTATAAAAATTCCAACAAAACAAAGTACTTTCAACGTCTCGTTGTACTCTATTGCCGCTGCAACTTAACAATTCAGTAATCAACTTAATCCACCTTAAACGAAAGAGTAATAGATATAAGGCAGCAGTATTTTGCTAAATTACTTTACTTATTTTAACCATGCTTATAGGGCTTGTTTATAATAAATAAAAGAAGGGGTTTTTGATTACGATCAAACTGACATTAATCATAAATTGTCATACTATAGCTAGTAAGGACACTAGTAAGTAAATTGAGTGATTTTATGTCAATTGTTTTAGAAAACCTGTGCCACAAAGTAAATGGTAAAACACGTATTCATAATGTGAATTTAGTACTGGAGCCTGGTTCTTTTAACGTATTACTTGGTAAGAAAGGCGGAAAAAAAGCGGGTAAAACCACCTTGATGCGATTGATTGCGGGTTTGGAATCACCTTCATCAGGACGTATTTTAAAAAATGGTGTTGATTTAACTAACGTGCCGGTTCAGCAGCGTAATGTTTCAATGGTACATCATCAGTTTATTAATTATCCCCATTTAACGGTCAGAGATAATATTGCTTCACCTTTACGCGTAATAGGCCTTAAAAAACCTGAAATCGAACGTAAAGTAAATGAAGTTGCTGCCTTGTTACACATAGAATCTTGCTTAGATCGTTACCCGCTTGAACTTTCTGGTGGTCAACAGCAAAGAACCGCGATGGCACGGGCTCTAGTTAAAGATGCCGACATTATTTTATTAGATGAACCTTTGGTGAACCTTGATTATAAATTACGCGAAGAATTACGCACTGAAATAAGAGATTTATTGGCAGAACGCAACTGTACTGCTATTTATGCAACAACAAATCCTAAGGTAGCCATGGCATTAGGAGGAAAATCGATATTGATGCATGAAGGACGGGTGATTCAAGAGGGGGAAGCCAGTGTTGTTTACAATCAACCTATTAATGTTGATGCCGCCAAACTTTGTAGTGATCCTGAAATGAATTTAATCGAAGGAAGTATCACTGACAATGAAATTGTTTTTCATAATACGCTACGATACCCTTTAAGCTCGCAAATTGCTGAATTAGCACTAGGAGATTATCGTTTTGGTATACGACCGAGTCACCTTAAGTTTGTGCCGACAGATGATAGAGATTTAGAGTTATCAATGAGAGTTGATTTAGCCGAAATCAGCGGCTCTGAAAGCATGATCAGGCTTTCAAATAAGCATTTTACTCTAGTTATGCACTTAGCCGGCGTACATGAGTATCACACCGATGCTCAGATTAAGGTTTACATACCGATACATAAAATTTTTGTTTTTGGTACTAATGATTTATTGATTAAAGCGCCAGTATTAACCTATTAAATTAACCGTTAATATATAGTGTTTAACGAATACCTATTTCTTTTAATCGTTTATATAAGGTATTTCTACTAATGGCCAATGCTTTCGCTGTTTGTGAAATATTACCTTTATATTCATTGTATACCAGAAGTAACTCCGCCCTATCTGCTGAGATTTTATCCTCAATAGTCAGGTGTTCAATTGTTTGTTCACTTTGAACAGTTTCACTATTAACTAACTGCTTTTTATTGATTTTATTTTGTTTAAGATCTTCAAAAAAATCATCGGGTAAGTGTCTTGTTTGGATCGGCTCATCATCAGACATTGCTTGAGCTATTTGAATGACACTAACCAATTGACGGACATTTCCTGGCCAAGGGTGTTGATTAAACAACTCAACTATCTCAGGAGATAGTTTTTCATTTTCACTGCCATGACTATAAAGAGCATTGACTTGATGAAAGAGCTGCTTTCTATCCGTTCGCTCACGTAAAGGTGGCAGCTCAAGATTGAGTCCACTGACACGATAATATAAATCTTGCCGAAATTGACCCGATTCAACATCCATTCTTAAACTACGGTTAGTTGCTGATATGAGTTTGATGTCAACGTGATAGTTTTCTGTAGAACCTAAAGGAGTCACTGTTCTTTCTTGTAAAACACGCAATAGCCTACTTTGTACACTAAGTGGCATTTCTCCTATTTCATCAAGAAATAAAGTTCCCTTATGTGCTTTACGGATGAAGCCAATTGAGCCCTTACTTGATGCACCAGTAAATGCACCTTTTTCATAACCAAAGAGTTCTGATTCAACTAAATCACTGGGAATTGCGGCACAATTAACTGCAACAAGTGGGTGCATGCTTCGTTGACTATAGTGATGTAAGCCTTTGACAAAGACTTCTTTACCTACACCCGTTTCACCATGAATAAGAATAGGGATATCTTTATCAATAACGCGTTCAGCCTGTTCAATACAGCGTGAAATCTTTTCATCACCAAAGCTAAACTGTTCTAATGAAATAATATCAACGTCCGATGCTGTGGGTGCATTGTGACGAAAATCAACAGGTTGTATTTCATTTTTTATCGGCGCTTTAATAAAGCCATGCATCTGATATTTATTTAAAGCTCTAAAGGAAAATGGCAGGTTAGGAAGCTGATTCTTCAGTTTTTGTAAGGGAACATTAAAAATATCGGTTATATTTACTAAGGCAAGGTCGTAACATAATAATATTTCAGCCCGTCGATTTGCAGAAATAATCGTACCTCCTTCGTTGAAAACGATTATTCCAGACCATTGACTATCTAAGTTATCAAAATTTGTATTAAAGGTAAGTAAGAAGTGCTCATCGCTAAAAGTACTGATGATTAGTCTATTTTCAATACTTTGTGACATTAACTTTACCATGCCCAATGTATGGGATTGTGGTAAATAGGCATCACTAGAAATATCAAGGACACCCAACAAGGTACGATTCACATCATAAATAGGTGACGCGGATCCGATCATAAAGCGATTAGCTTTTAAAAAATGGTCATCTTGCTGAATTTGTACTGCTTCACCACAAGCTAGCGCAGTACCAATAGCATTAGTGCCATTATTTCTTTCTTTCCAATCAACCCCTTTTTCAAAAAGTGCCTTATTAGGTGAGGCAAGGAATCGCTTATCTCCCCAGCTATTTAAGACTTGCCCCTGATTATCAGTGAGCAGAATCAAACATTGAGTATTCGATAAGATATTTTCGTAATAAGGTAATACCTCATTACCAGTAGTTTTAATAAGTCGATGATACTCTTCATCTAAAGAGTTTTGCTCGCTTTGCCCCAAGCGTTGTAATTGAGGTTGGTTTGATTGTTCTAAACCATAAAGCTCACAACGTTGCCAAGACTCCTTAATTTTATCATCATCTTTCACCCGTTTTTCCTCATACTATTAATAGCAACATCTGCAAATTCAAGCTGGTCAAATGTTGATATCAATGTTTTATCTTGTAAATTACATTAGAGAATGATCATATTATTTTTCATTATTTTTCATTATTTGACCAATAACCTGATTTGAAACACTACCTGACCAATTATTGAACAGTTTGAACAAATAAATCCTACCTATTACTATACAATTTATAGGTGTTTTGGGCTGTTTAGTCAATAGTAAGGAGGTTTTTTAAGTATAAGTTAAAATAAAGTATGTTTTAGTTAACAGTTAAATCTATTGTAAAACAATCTCTTGTAATGTTTGTTTTTTGTTTTCACTGAAAACATTCGATTTATAATAATTTAATTATAATTTGTTAGTCTTAGTATATGTAATGTGGAAATCCTTAACTGTTCAATAGGTGTTGTTCAATAAATGTGTTAACTATGTTCATAAAAGATATATTCTTGAACAGTTTTGAACAGTTTTGAACAGTGTTCATTTTTTAATTTTTAAACCAAATAAAAAGTAACCTTGTTATTAATGTATGTATAACAATGGCTTACATTGACTTTATTGCAATTAATTACGACTTGTTACATATTGGCTTAATGAATGCAACGATAGGGTTATGACAAAAGATTTGTTCATAAATTTAAACAATGATTTATGTGAAATATAAATATAAATATAAATATGAATGGGAGAATTCAATAACATGTCACTCGTTTTAGAAAATTTAGGCTATGTTGTCGATGGTGAAACTTACCTAAGCGATGTCAACCTTAAATTAGAACCCGGTTCCTTCAATGTACTTTTAGGCCGTACACTTGCTGGAAAAACGTCACTTATGCGCCTTATGGCAGGACTAGATAAGCCCACGTCTGGCAGTATTTATATGGATGGTCAAGATGTGACCAACGTAGCTGTTCAACAGCGAAATATTTCCATGGTGTATCAGCAATTTATAAATTACCCTAATTTAACTGTGCGTGAAAATATCGCATCACCATTAAGAATAGCAAAAACTAAAGAGTCAGAGATCACCAAGCGTGTTAATGAAACGGCAGCGATTTTGCAAATAGAACCCTTTTTAGACCGACATCCTCTTGAGCTCTCAGGTGGACAGCAACAACGTTGTTCAATGGCACGAGCATTAGTAAAAGATGCAAGTATCATTTTATTCGACGAACCCCTAGTTAACCTTGATTATAAGTTGCGGGAAGAGTTACGAGCAGAATTGCGTGATCTATTTAAAGAACGTAATGCTATTGCCGTATACGCTACAACCGAGCCAAATGAAGCGATGGCCCTAGGTGGGGTAACAACGTTATTACATGAAGGACAACTCATACAAACTGGTCCTGCAACTCAAGTATATCGTAATCCTGTCAGTGTTGATGCTGCAAAACTTTTCAGTGAGCCCGCTATCAATCTCATTCCAGGTTGCCTTAGTAAAAGTGAAGTCACTTTTGATGAGTCTGTTCATTTTCCACTCGATCATGATTTAAGTAAGATTAAACCCGGAAATTATACCTTTGGTATATTACCAAGTCATATTGGTTTAGTACCTAATCATGACGATGATTTGGAGCTATCAATGCGTATGCAATTAGCTGAAATTAGTGGCTCTGAAACCTATATGCATGTTGTTAATGATCATTTTGATTTAGTTATACAATTGTCAGGTGTCATTAGTTACCATATTGGTGACCCGATCAAAGTCTATTTACCTACACATAAACTTTTTGTTTTTGATCAAGCAGGTAATACTATTCAATCACCATCTCAACGTATCACGAGGTAATAAATTCATGGCTGAAATACATTTAAAATCATTAGCCCACAGCTACAGTAAGGATGCAAGTAAACCTTCTGATTATGCTATTCGAGAAATGGACCATGTCTGGGAGCATGGCGGTGCCTATGCGCTGCTTGGCCCATCAGGTTGTGGTAAAAGCACTTTATTAAATATCATGTCTGGGCTGCTTTCTCCTTCTGATGGACAGGTACTTTTTGATGGTGTTGAAGTAAATAATATTCCACCTGAAGATCGTAATATTGCACAAGTTTTCCAATTTCCAGTTATTTATGATTCGATGACTGTTTTTGATAACTTGGCTTTTCCACTGCGAAATATGAAAACCCCAGAAGTCAAGGTACAAAGTAGAGTACATGAGATTGCTGAAGCGCTTGAGTTAACCCCTTTGTTAAAGCGTAATGCAAGTAAGCTCACTGCTGATGAAAAACAAAAAGTTTCAATGGGTCGTGGTTTAGTGCGTAGTGACGTATCAGCGATATTGTTTGATGAACCGTTAACGGTTATTGATCCACAATTAAAATGGAAGTTGCGCCGTAAATTAAAGCAAATTCATGAAAAATTTAATATTACTATGGTGTATGTCACCCATGACCAATTAGAAGCTTCGACTTTTGCTGAAAAAATTGCCGTGATGTACGGCGGGCAAATTGTCCAGTTTGGTACGCCTCGCGAATTATTTGAACGTCCTAATCATGCATTTGTCGGTTATTTTATTGGTAGCCCAGGAATGAATTTGATCGAAGTGCAACGCAGTTCTTCCGGTGTTAAATTCAACAACACACAAGTAAATCTTGAACCCGAAATGGTTAAATTACTTGCACAAATGCCAAGCAATAATTTAAAGGTAGGTATTCGCCCTGAGTTTATCCATGTATGGGATGAACCTAATAATGATGCTTATTGTTGTGACCTCGTTCATGTTGAAGATCTAGGTACATACAAAATACTCAACTTAAAATTAGACGGGGAAAAATTAAAAGTTCGTCTTGATGAAGACCGTAAAGTACCTAAAGGCAAAGTTTATATTAGTTTCCCTGATCAATGGTTAAAACTTTATGTTGATGAATTTTTAGTAGAAGTGGCTGTCGAGCTAGAAGGAGCAAACGCATGAACAAGGTAACCAATAATAAAGCATGGTTTCTTGTATTACCGGTATTTATACTGGTAGCATTTTCGGCAATCGTGCCGATAATGACCGTAGTTAACTACTCGGTACAAGATATCTTTGACCAAAATACAGCCTATTTTGTTGGCGCCGAATGGTACCGTGAAATGTTGCGGAGCCCGCGCTTACTTGACTCACTACTACGACAATTTAGTTATTCATTTTCTGTTTTATTAATTGAAGTTCCACTCGGTATTGCCGTCGCATTAATGATGCCAGCAAAAGGCAGAATGGCATCGGTGAGTTTAATACTTGTCGCTATTCCATTGTTAATTCCATGGAATGTAGTTGGTACCATCTGGCAAACCTTTAGCCGTGAAGACATTGGTTTATTCGGCTGGGCAGTAAATGCTTTAGGCATTGATTACAACTATGCTTCTAATGCAAGTGATGCATGGTTCACCGTACTATTAATGGATGTTTGGCATTGGACATCATTAATTGCCTTACTGTGTTATTCAGGCTTGCGAGCAATACCTGAAGCCTTCTATCAAGCAGCACGTATTGATCGTGCATCAAGCTGGGCAATATTTCGTTACATTCAATTACCTCGTTTGAAAAGTGTATTGGTTATCGGTGTATTACTACGATTTATGGATAGCTTTATGATTTATACCGAACCCTTTGTTTTAACAGGTGGCGGACCAGGTAACTCAACCACTTTTCTAAGCCAAGCGTTAACTAAAATGGCAATTGGTCAATTTGATTTGGGACCTGCTGCTGCTTTCTCACTGATTTATTATTTAATTGTTTTATTGGTATGTTATATGTTTTTCACCGTAATTAACCTACAAGACAAGGCAAAATAAGGAGTAATCTATGCAAATAAATAAACGTAAAACCCTAGGCATGACCGCTTACTTATTGTTTTTATTAGTGCCCATCTATTGGCTACTGAATATGTCATTTAAGAAAAATGATGAAATACTTGGTGCGCTCACTTTATGGCCCAATAATTTTACTTTTGATAACTATATCACCATATTTAGCGATCCAAGTTGGTACATGGGCTATGTAAACTCTATGATCTATGTATCTATGAATATGGTCATCACATTAATTGTAGCGTTACCTGCAGCTTATGCTTTTAGTCGCTATAAATTTGTTGGTGATAAACATTTGTTCTTTTGGTTACTGACTAATCGAATGGCGCCACCAGCAGTGTTCTTATTACCCTTCTTTCAACTTTATTCGTCGGTTGGTTTGTTTGATACGCATATTGCAGTAGCCCTTGCCCATTGCTTATTCACGGTGCCGTTAGCAGTATGGATTTTAGAAGGCTTCATCTCTGGTGTACCACGAGAAGTTGATGAAACAGCTTTTATTGATGGCTATAGTTTCTCAAGGTTTTTCATTCGAATCTTTCTCCCTATGATTAGTTCAGGTATTGGTGTAACTGCTTTCTTCTGTTTTATGTTTTCTTGGGTCGAGTTATTACTTGCAAAAACATTAACCTCTGTAGAGGCAAAGCCTATTGCTGCGATTATGACCCGAACAGTGGGTGCTGCGGGTATTGACTGGGGCTTACTATCAGCCGCCGGTATTTTAACAATCATCCCAGGTATTTTGGTGATTTACTTTGTACGAAATCATGTTGCCAAGGGTTTTGCCTTGGGTCGTGTATAAGATATTTTAGGAGATATATTATGAGTTGGATGGCGTGGACTGAATTAACCGTAACATTCTTTAGTGTTATCGCAGTGATATTAACATGCATGACAGTATATGAAATTAAAGTACCTTGCACCGAACGTAAGGGGTTTTTACCGATTAGTACCACTCGAGGGGATAGACTTTTTATTGGTTTACTAACAAGTGCTTATATTCATTTGGCCTTTCTGGCAGTGACTGAATTAAGTTTGATGATTGCTTTAGCATTATCAGTTATTTGGTTAGCAATATTGATGCGTTGGGGTTAAGTACGTAGAAAGTAAATTTTAACTAGTAATATTGTTGAGGAAAAATATTACTAGTTAAAAAATTAAACGCATCGAATCAGTTAGAAAGTTCGATACGTTTAAAGGCTTGAGAAGTAGATTCAATTAACTATCATTAAATGAATTTAGTCATCAAGTTGACCTGTTGGGTAATACCAACAATAGTTCTGGAAGCATGAGCAAGGTAGAAGTTGAGGCATGCTTCCAGTGATTTATCACAATCTAAAATAAAATGAGACACATCATGAGAAAGTATAAATTAAAGAAGATTGTATTACTAGGCGCTGCTATGTCAATTGCCGGGATGACTTTGCCTGCGCTAGCAAATCAATCTATTACAACAGCAAAAAGCTGGCTAGACAAAGAATTTACACAGTCCACGCTGACTAAAAAAGAACAACTTGAAGAGCTTAAATGGTTTATGGAGGCAGCAAAACCATTTAAAGGCATGACAATTAATGTGGCCTCTGAAACCATAGCAACACATACCTATGAATCGAAGGTTTTGGCTAAGGCATTTGAAGAAATCACAGGTATTAAGGTTAATCATGACTTAATCCAAGAAGGTGATGTGGTTGAAAAATTACAAACTCAAATGCAATCTGGTCGTAATATTTATGATGCCTACATCAATGATTCAGACTTAATTGGAACGCATTTTCGTTACGGTAAAGTTGTTGCCATTTCAGACATGATTGAAAATGAAGCTGCAAATTATACATTACCTACATTAGATATTGACGATTTTATCGGCTTAGATTTCACCACGGGCCCTGACGGAAAATTATATCAATTACCAGATCAGCAGTTTGCCAACCTATACTGGTTTCGTGCCGATTGGTTTGCCCGTGAAGATCTAAAAAAAGCATTTAAAACTCGTTATGGTTACGCATTAGGTGTTCCAGAAAACTGGTCAGCTTATGAAGATATTGCCGACTTCTTTACTAACCATGTTAAGAATATTGATGGTGAACGTGTTTACGGACATATGGATTATGGTAAGAAAGATCCTTCACTAGGCTGGCGTTTCACTGATGCTTGGTTCTCAATGGCTGGTGCAGGTGACAAAGGTCTACCTAATGGATTACCGGTCGATGAATGGGGTATTCGAGTTGAAGGCTGTCGTCCTGTAGGTTCAAGTGTATCACGTGGCGGAGCGACCAATGGTCCAGCAGCCGTATATGCTACAACTAAATATGTTGATTGGCTAAATGATTATGCGCCACCACAAGCGCAAGGTATGACTTTCTCTGAAGCGGGTCCTGTCCCTTCTCAAGGAAATATTGCTCAGCAAATATTTTGGTATACCGCTTTCACTGCCAGCATGACTGATAAAGGTTTAGCTGTAGTTAACGAAGATGGTACACCTAAATGGCGTATGGCTCCTTCTCCTAAAGGTCCTTATTGGGAAGAAGGTATGAAACTAGGCTATCAAGATACTGGTGCTTGGACTTTCATGAAATCAACACCAGAAAAACGTCGTTTAGCCGCATGGTTATATGCGCAGTTTACTGTGTCTAAAACAGTTTCATTAAAGAAAACATTAGTGGGTTTAACGCCTATTCGTGAGTCTGATTTGAACTCTCAAGCGATGACAGATGCAGCACCAATGTTAGGTGGACTGGTTGAATTTTACCGTAGCCCTGCACGTGAAAACTGGACACCAACAGGAACCAATGTTCCAGACTATCCTAAATTGTCTCAACTTTGGTGGCAGAACATTGCTGAAGCGGCAAGTGGCGAGAAAACGCCTCAACAAGCACTAGATAGTTTAGCTGCAGCACAAGATAAAGTTATGCAACGTTTAGAGCGTGCCAATGTTCAAGGTGAATGTGGTCCGAAACTAAATAAAAAGAGTGATCCTAGCTACTGGTTAAATAAACCAGGTGCACCAAAAGCTAAGCTTAGTAATGAGAAGCCACAAGGTAAAACAATTGCCTATGACGACTTACTTAAAAGCTGGAAAGCCGAATAACTAAACTTTAATTCTTCGTAAAAATTGTTATCCAGCCCTCAGAAGTCTCTTAGGGCATGGATAATGCTATGCAAATTTTATACAAAAAATTAAAAAATAAAATTTGTTTTGTAAACTAAATACTAATTTTATGGTGTAACAATATGAAAATGTTAAATAATTTTAAAAGTGCAAAAAAAATGACTAAGTTAAGCCGCGCTATTGGTTTAGCCATGGTAACTATGGCTATGTCAAACCCTGTTAATGCAGCAGTAGCGATTGAAAGTGACACGGGTTGGGAAACGAGTATCAGTGGTTCTATTCCAGTTTTTGTGGTTAGCTCTGATCATGAAGGTGAAGAAAAGGCTTTTCGGGTTCAATCTGGCTTTAATCCTGCTAACTTAAACTTTCACGTAGCAGCGCCAAAACTAGATAATGGCTTAACGGTTTCAGGTCATTTTCAAATAGACACGCACTTACAAGGTAGTGGTGTTCAAAATAGCGGGTTATTCGAAAGCCGTGTTGCAAATATTCAAATAGCAGGTGATTTTGGTACCGTTGTCGTTGGTAAAGATTTTGGTGTATTTAACAGCTCAGCTATTGGTGATATTGCCAGCCAAGGTGGCGTAGGTTGGTTAGGAGGCGGTGCTGATACAGGTAATGCTACAGGAGGGCGTATAGGTACAGGTTATGTTTATGCCAATTTCAATCCTCAAGTGAAATTTATTTCAAATGATTACAATGGTTTATCATTTAAAGTAGCGATGATTAACCCTGAAGAACCTCAAGACTCACAAGGTGCTAGCATTGAAACAGATTCACCACGCTTCGAAGGGCAAGTTAATTATGCAACGAAGTTTAATGCGGGAGGTATTAAATTATGGGCTGGATTCATACAACAGAATGTCTCAGTGTTAGGCGCGAACTCTTTTGATTATGATATGCAAGGTTTCGATGTTGGTACTCATCTTGATTTAGGTGATTTTGGTATAACATTGTCATTTACAGATACTACCGGTATTGGTGCTGATGGCCTATACGGATTCGGTGGGATCAATGATGCTGATGTTGATGCCACTCAATGGTATGTTGAAGCTGATTATGTCTTTGATAAAACCACCGTTGGCATAAGTTACGGTGAAGGACAACAAGATAGTCGAGCTGCTGATGCGAATAAAGGCCTTGATGCCGTAGCAGAAGTAGACAATGAACTTTCAATGTTATTTGTTCATTATCAAATGTCACCAGAATTTCGTTTAGTTGCTGAACTACAAGATTATAAGTCAGATGTTCAAGCTAATTACGATGCTATTGTGCTTGGTTTTCAGTACGACTTTTAAGTAAGGACAGCCATACAGTTAAATTTGCCTTTACTGTATGGTTTTTTTGTTGATCTGACACTTGAGATTCTTCCCACAGTTTCTTAAGTTGTTAGGCAACTTTTGGAAATGAACAGAGGGGTTGCCTTTCTAAGTTGGCAATATATGCACTACTTTCTGTTCTGCTTTGCCTGCGCTATTTGCGCAGGCCTTTTTAACTCATGCTAATTATATGAAGAGCCAAATATTTATATAAATCATAGAGGTGTAAAAGCAGAAACTGGACCCTAAACGTGTCTATGGAACTTATTCCATTTTACTGTGAGGTAATTTAAATGAGCTTTTTACGAAATTTATCAATTCGGTATAAATTACTTGCTCTTACATTAATACCACTGCTACTAGCTCTGGTTGTTATTTTTAATATGCTGTCAAAAAATTATCAAGTCTTCGCTGATATGCAACAAGCGCAAGAGTTAGAGGCATTGAACACTGTTGCTAGCAAGTTAATTCATGAATTACAGAAGGAAAGTGGTTTTTCTATAGGATATTTGAGTGCTAAAGGTAAAAAATTCTCCACAGATTTAACTGAGCAAATCGCTAGCACTAAGCTGCAATTATTTGATTATCAAGACGTAGCGAATCAATTTAATAAGAAAGAAAATAGTCAGCAACTGACCAGTTTAATTTCATCGATCGATCAACAATTTGAGATGCTTGGTAATATTCGTATTGGCGTTAAAGAACAAAATATTCCTAGTGATGAAATAGTTCAATACTACATCAAACTTAATCGTTCATTACTGGCAATTAGTCGCATAATTTCAACCTTCATTGACGATCAGCAGATAAATCGTCAAATGAATGCCTATTTATATCTATTACAAAACAAAGAACTAGCGGGAATTGAGCGTGCTGTATTGACACAAGCTTTTACGGCGAAGAAGCCCACTATTGAAGTGTATAATCATTTTGTTAGTTTATTAGCAGAGCAAGATATTTACATGACATTATTTCTTGATATAGCGAACGAAGAGCAAGAAAAACTACTTAATGACACACTTGAAGGGGATGCTGTTATGGAAGTTGAACGCATACGTAAGACCGTATTGAAACATAAAAAACGTTTACGCATCAATGCTAACTATTGGTTTGCTAATGCTTCAACACGGATAGACAAACTAAAAATACTGGAAAATATAATGGCTAATAAATTAACAGAATCTATTACAAATGCAAAAAATGTTGCGTATTTGAAATTATTGCAACTTGCAATAATTGCAATAATTGCATTAGTGATTAGCTTAGCAATAAGTATTTATTTACTACGGCAAATAGCTGGACAGATTCGTGCACTTTCGAAGGCAATGATAAAGGTTCAACAGCATTCAGATCTTACTTCGAATGCAGAAGTAAAAAGTGGAGATGAGCTCGGTATGCTTGCCAATAACTTTAATCAAATGGTTGCTCATTTAGGTGATTTAACAGGTAATGTTAGAAATGCAAGTGAGCAATTAAGCCAAACGGTTGGGGAAATACAACAGGTTATATTGACCGTTGATAAAGAAGTGAGTAGTGGTTTAGGTCAGGCTGAACAAGTGGTAGTCGCGGTAAATGAATTAGATGCAACAGTCCAAGACGTTGCATCAAATTGTTCTGGCACTGCAGATAAATCCCAATCTACTCATGATGCAGCTCTTCAAGGCGAGCTATTGGTTAACCAAGCAAATGAATCTATAGATAAACTTTCCGATGAAATAAATAAATCTAAAGCTATTATTCAGCTGGTGGCTGATGATAGCAATGAAATTGGTAGTATTTTAGATGTGATAAATAGTGTAGCTCAACAAACTAATTTATTGGCATTGAATGCTGCAATAGAAGCGGCACGAGCCGGAGAGCAAGGACGAGGTTTTGCTGTGGTTGCCGATGAAGTTCGTTCTTTAGCGCATAAAACCTCAGAATCAACTTCTCGCATTCAAGAGATGATCGAACAATTACAAAACCGTAGTCAGCAAGGGGTTCAAGCCATGCTCAGTAGTCAAGAGTGTGCTAATACCACTGTTGATGGTTTTAGTGGTGTGTCTGAGCAATTAAAAAATATTACCTTTCAATCATCTGAATTAAGTGACATGAATTTGCAGAATGCCGCTGCAACGGAAGAGCAATCAGCGACGGTAGACGAAGTTAATCGTAATATAGCGAACATCCAGCAGAGCTACCGTTGTACTAATGAAAATGCGTCTAAATTAAAGGAGACAGCTGAAAATTTAGATTCTGTAGCAAGACAGTTAATGGATGAAGTTAGTCGTTTTGTCGTTTAGACACATTTAATTATCATCATGTTATCACCAATAAAGAGCTGTTCTAATCGATACGTTCACCTTCAGCTGCAATGATAAAGGTTCAACAGTATTCAGACCTTACTGCTAACGCAGAGGTAGAAGGTAAAGATGATTAATATTAATTAAATGGTTGCACACTTAGGGAACCTAACTGGCAATTTTAGAAATGCAAGTGATAAATTAAGCCTGAATATACAAAGTAAGTTATAAATCACGCTTACCAACATAGTGAAGCCACTAAGGCGATGGATGTCAATTCATCTTCCATGCAATGTTGGGTTACACAATACAGAAAAGGTCAGTGAGGCATTACACCAAAGTAAATACGCTAGCCTGTGGTGCACATGAGCGAAAAGGCTTGATAGCGCTCCATAGTTATCAGTTTAACATTTTCACAACATACGGATTATTAATGACCAATTTAACGAAATTAGTACCGCCTGGTGTAGTTAGTGGAGAAAATTTAAATACATTGTATCGTGTTGCTCGTGAGCAAAGTTATGCTTTTCCAGCAGTAAATGTTGTTAGTACCAACTCGATTAACGCAGCCCTTGAAGCGGCTTATCAATGTCAATCACCTATTATTATTCAGTTGTCGCACGGTGGCGCAGCATTTTTTCTGGGTAAAGGCGCACCATTAAAAGATCATCAACCATCAATTGTTGGTGCTATTGCTGCTGCACATTATGTACATGCGGTTGCAAAACATTATGGTATTCCTGTTGTTCTTCACACAGATCATGCAGCTAAAAAATTATTACCTTGGATTGATGGCTTATTAGACGCTGGACAAGCGTATTATAATTTACATGGCAAGCCGTTATTTAGCTCGCACATGTTAGATTTATCAGAAGAAAGCTTAACTGAAAATATTGAGACTTGTCAGCAATATTTAGCGCGTATGTCAGAACTAGATATGGGGATAGAAATTGAGCTTGGCTGCACTGGTGGCGAAGAAGACGGGGTTGATAATACAGACCTTGATGCGTCATTACTTTATACCCAACCCGAAGATGTTGCTTATGCTTACGAGCAATTAAGCCAAGTGAGTAATTCATTCACCATTGCAGCTTCATTTGGCAATGTACATGGCGTTTATAAGCCTGGTAATGTTCAATTAACTCCAAAAATATTGAAAAACTCTCAAGCTTTTGTTTCACAAAAATATAGTTTAGGTCATAACACTTTGAACTTTGTTTTTCACGGAGGCTCTGGCTCCGCACCCTCTGAAATTACTGAAGCTATTGGCTATGGCGTGATAAAAATGAATATTGATACCGACACGCAGTGGGCAAGTTGGCTGGGGGTCTCTAATTATTATAAAGAAAATAAAGAATACCTTCAAAGCCAAATTGGTAATCCGATGGGTGACGATAGTCCCAACAAAAAATACTACGACCCACGTGTGTGGTTACGTAAAGTAGAGCAGTCGATGACTGAGCGTTTAGCGCTTTCATTTAAAGAACTTAATTGCCTTGATAGGTATAAGGAAGAATCATGAAGCGTTTAATTCCCTGTTTAGAACAGGATAATGTCGACATTGAATTGATCTTGTTGATCAAAACAATATTAACGGCTTGTAAAGAAATTTCATTCAGAGTGGGTCAAGGTGCATTGTCGAATGTGCTTGGCTCTACGCTAGATGAAAATATTCAAGGTGAAACTCAAAAGAAATTAGATATCATCAGTAATCAGTTACTTAAAGACATGTTATTAGAAAGTGGCAAAGTAAAAACTATCGCATCTGAAGAAGAAGATTATGTTGTTTCGGCGACTGAAGGCGCACCATATATCGTTGCTTTTGACCCACTTGATGGCTCTTCAAATATTGATATTAATGGTCAAATAGGCACAATTTTTACTGTTTATCGTGCAAAAGACGATGTATCTGCAGGTAGTGAATTACAATTTTCTCAAAAAGGAACGGAGCAAGTTTGTGCCGGCTATGTTTTATATGGCCCATCTACCCTGTTGGCACTGACAACTGGGGGACCATCGCGTTTATACACGTTAGATAGAACGCAGGGTTGCTATTTAGTGACCACCGAACAAATGGATATCCCGACAGAAACACAAGAGTTTGCTGTGAATATGTCAAACTTCAATCAATGGTCATCCGGATTCACTCATTATATTAAGGATCTTCTTTTGGGTAATGAGGGAGTGCGAGCTAAAAAATATAACATGCGTTGGAATGGCGCAATGGTGGGTGATGTACATCGTATTTTGTCTCGTGGTGGAATTTTTTGCTATCCGAATGATATTAAAAAAACTGAACAACCGGCTAAATTACGTTTATTGTATGAAGCAAACCCCTTAGCCATGTTAGTTGAAAATGCTAACGGTAAAGCCTTTACAGAGCAAGAGCGTATTTTAGATATTGCTCCGTCTCATATTCATCAACGTGTTGCTGTGATTATGGGATCGACTCAAGAAGTAGATGAATGCTTAAAATATTTAAAAACTGGTATTTAACAAGTAAATAAAAAGGTTAGGATCTGTTGAACTTTTTAAATAAAGTTCAAGCATTAACCTTGTATAAAAGTCTTTGATTAATCACGCTAAATAGTCAGTAGTTATATTTAGCAAATATTGCTCATATCTAAATTTTGTTCTGCAAGGTAATAATTTAGATAGTTTCAAATTTCAGAATTAGGATATAACTTGTATGTTACCAAGTACCCCTGAGTGGAAATCACTCGTCAATCATTATAATAAAAATATACACATACAAATGCGTGATCTGTTTATTCAAGATACCGAGCGTTTTAATGATTTTTCTCTTTCTGCATCTGGAGTAATGCTAGATTATTCCAAGAACCGTGTCACTGACGAAACAATGCACTTATTAATGAATTTGGCTGAATCATCAGGTTTATTAAATAAACGTGACAAAATGTTTAATGGCTCGGCTATCAATACCACTGAAAACCGTCCGGTCTTGCATACAGCGTTACGTAACTTTTCAAATAAAGCTGTCTATGTTGATGGTGTTGATGTGATGCCACAAATACAGACAACGCTCGCTAAGTTAGAAAGTTTTGTCAACGACATTTCATTAGGTAAAAAAGTAGGGCACACAGGTAAAGCGTTTACTGATGTGGTAAGTATTGGTATTGGAGGATCCTTTCTTGGGCCTAAGATTATGTCAGAATCACTAAAACCTTATCAACAATCTCAGTTAAAGGTGCATTTTATTGCAAATGTTGATGGTTGCCATATTCACGATGTGTTGTCCAAAGTAAACCCTGAAACAACACTGTTTATAACTTCATCCAAAACATTAACCACCCAAGAAACATTACGTAATACGTTAACCGCACGGGATTGGTTTGTAGCAACTGCAACAACTGAAGACGTTAAACATCATTTTGCTTGTGTCTCATCTAATGTCGAGGCCGCGCAAAAACTAGGTATTGAGAAAGAAAATATTTTCCCTATGTGGGATTGGGTAGGTGGTCGTTACTCGGTATGGTCTGCTATTGGTTTACCTTTGGCGTTAGCGATAGGGTTTGATAATTATCGTGATTTATTACAAGGTGCGTTTGAAATGGATGAACATTTCATGCATGCGCCACTAGAAAAAAACTTACCTGTTATTCTTGCATTATTAGGTATTTGGTACCGAAATTTTTATGGTGCTCAATCGCAAGTCTTATTACCTTATTATCATTATTTACGAGGTTTACCAGCTTATATTCAACAACTGGATATGGAAAGTAATGGTAAATCAATTTCAGTTGATAATAAATCATTGTCTTATGATACTGGCCCAATAATTTGGGGGAGTGAAGGTACCAATGGTCAACACTCGTTTCATCAACTAATTCATCAAAGCAAAACCCCTATTCCTGTAGATTTTTTGATGCCTTTGTTCCCTTTTCACGAAATTGGTAATCATCATGATATGCTTGCTTCTAACTGTTTTGGTCAAAGTCAGGCATTAATGGCGGGACAAAGTATTCAAGAAGTTAAGGCGGCAATGAAAAAGGCTAACTGTGATGTGTCAGAAATTCAAAAGCTGTCCACTCATAAGGTGATGGAGGGAAATAAACCGAGTAATACCATTTTATTTGAAAAATTGACTCCTAAGACTCTCGGCAGTTTAATTGCCATGTATGAGCATAAAGTGTTTGTTCAAGGTGTTATTTGGAGAGTGAATTCTTTTGATCAATGGGGTGTTGAATTAGGAAAGTCTCAGGGCAATAAAGTATTAGCAAAAATAACCGATCCTACTGAGATATTAGATATGGATGGTTCAACTAATGAATTAATTAAGATGTATAGAGCTCGCTAGTTTCTAAAAATTAATTCATAAGCTGGTATATAGACTTATTAGTTTTCTTAGTATCAATGTTATTGTTACCAGTGTGTTCGGATTTTGTTAGGGAATAAAGGCATTAATAACTTAATGGCGCTATTAAAGTTCTTGCTTATAATTGAAAAGTCACCCTTTATGTAATGTTAGAATATATACTCTATGGCGCTCAGGGGGCGAATGAGATAGAAAAATACTGCTAATGTCAGCTATCCTTGAAGAAAGTGGACATAATATTGGTGATAATTGACATGAAAATTAGGTCCGTTTTGTGGCATAAGTGACGATTAAACCAAATCCCCCAAGCTGTTTGTTTTTTGGCACTAATATTTATTAATGCTAATGTTCCCTTGGTGGTATTTGCTTGAAGAAAACACTTTTTCCTAAAATATACAAACCATGTATATGGGTTCTGAAAATCATTAAGTTATTGATTCATTACTTAATAATAAAGGCTGGTAATTAATTTTATTACCAGCCTTTTTTGTGGATTTTAATTGTACCTTTTGACATATAACAAAATTAGAATAGTCATACTCTTATATTGACCAATCCCTTCCTTTTCTTTCCCAAATTCTAGGTGCACCAAGGTTCGATCCTTTAATATTACCGTGAGCCATTTTAGCAACTAAATTGGCATAATCATGGTGCTCAAGTTTAAGTAAATTTTCATGATCGCCAGACTCTATATAAACGTCTTCAGCTGCTAATAGGCTATCGTCTACTAACATTTTTAAATTATAAGGTTCCCCCATAGCAGGAATAGCCCCGACTTCACAATCAGGAAATAATTCTTGTAACTTTTCTTCACTAACCAACTTATAATGCATGCCGGTGATACTTTGAACTTCTGTTAAAGACAAGCGACTATTTGCCGGTAGCGAAGCCATCAAATAATCCCCGTTTTCGCT
>MAAB01040501.1_pt1 | contig 57476 bp, 33 predicted proteins | sample 1115991 | NCBI WGS metagenome assembly MAAB01 (sample SAMN04961124, study PRJNA320927) | seawater metagenome | isolation source: sample BD02T18 sea water enriched with oil for 18 days | place: USA:Gulf of Mexico | collected 2013-07-27 | reverse complement strand
TGTGACCTTACCTAAAGCGGTCATTGACTGAGTTAGAATTCAAAATAATTTTTTTAAGAAATTGAAGGTCAGTTTTCTGATCGTATTGCTGTCATATCCTTCTAGCTGCTATGGCACTTCACGCCCTGAGCCTGAGATCAAGTTAAACTTTAAAATAGGTGATAAATTTTAAATATTAGTAATACGTAGCCTACATTAAAACGATAGTACTAGCATTATGCCGAAGCTACTTTGCAGTCATCCAGAGAATTTTCGCGTCGTTCTCACTTACAGAAATAACCACATGCCCCATCATGGCGTCATAATATACACTATCACCCTCTACCAAGTTCACTGGTTCATAATATTCAGTAAGTAATTGGACTTCTCCTTCAAGTACCAACAAGTATTCTTCACCACTATGGCGTACCCATTCACCAAAATCATCAAAGCTACGAGCATGAACCTTGCTCTTGTATGGAATCATTTTCTTATTACTAAATTGTGTAGAAAGCAATTCATGCTCATAGGTTGATGTGAAATGATATTCACCTTGATCTTTTATCGTTATATCACGGCGACCAGAGGTTAGAGTTATTCTGGGTTTAGAGAATAATTGTGGTAATTCGATATTCAAACCGGTTGCCAATTTTTGTATCACGGTAAATGTTGGAGATATTTGTTCATTCTCAATTTTAGATAATGTAGAAGGCGCCAATTGAGTAAGATTACCCGCTTCTCTGAGGGTTAGTTTGTTCTTCATGCGGATCGACTTTAGCTGAACTCCGATACCAGGAGAATTTACCGGGCGTGCTTCATTGCTACTATTTGCTGACGTTAATGACATATATGCCTCCTTTATCTCTTCTGCTACCTATTATTTTGTAACCATTTTTATTTATATTAAGCAAAAAACTTCATAGTTTGATTAAACCATTAAAATATAAAAAGCCGAGGCTCACCAGGAGCCTCGGAAAAAGTACATTTCGGAAGATACTTAATTTAAGTTCAAGAAGTTAACAGTTTATCATCTGGAAAGTATCAGCAACCAAGTGACATCCTTCTATAACTGATTGCTATAATACTTATATAAAAGATGACGGCAAATACAATTAGATCTTGCAATATAATAGTATTGGAAAAGCTTATACCTACGATACTTTACCGAGTGGAGGGACATATATTACGCTTAATTATATTAAACAATAAGTGTCTACATGCTTATTTTACTGATGGTCAGCTCTGTATAATTAAATATCTGGAAGATATTTGGAGTGCTTAAAACTAATCTACAACCAATTTAGTCACCTAGTGTGAGCAAATTTTTAAGCCATGGTTTTTTATCAGACATCTCCGAAAGAAATTCATTTTCTAATGTAGCTATGATTTCTCTGGCTATTTTCTTAGGAAGGTCTCCCAGTTCATCTTTACGAGCAGTTAAGGTAATGGAACGATAAAGGGGCTCTACTGGTAGTGGAAGAATCTGAATCTGATGTAGTTTAATACCACTTTGGAATAGGCATAAAGGTGTAGTAACTGTCCAACCCAGACCAGCTGAAACAGCAGAAACTACAGCATAGGAATTGTCGAGTTGCAGTCTCTCAGGGGGTTCCACATGCATAGAGCGGAGATGACGCTCAATGGAGCGTCCAATTAATGAGTTAGAGGAGTAGCGAATGAAGTCTAGTTCTGTGAGTAATTTACTTAAATCTCCTACCTGATTTGTGTAATCATTGGGCAGAGCTAGTATGAAAGGTTCACGTAATATACGGAAACGGCATAAATTATCAGAATCTTCAAGGGCATCATCAGATATGATTATATCTGCATTTCGAGAGAGTAATGAATAGCCATGAAGATGGGATCGTCCAGTGTTTATTGACCAGTCTTTTGCTCTCTTTGATACAGTATCTACTAATGCTCGACCAACAGAAGTTACCATGGAATCTACCACTGAAATATTAATATGGCGTAACTGTGAGTAATCAGCTTGCTTGATTGCGAGGCTTGTTTTCCTAGCTTCTTGAAGCAACAACTCGCTGCGGTCATAAAGAAAACGGCCTGCGGTGGTTAGCTCTATAGGGCGAAGGGAACGATCCAATAGTTTGGTATCTAGCGAGTCCTCTAAGTTAGAAATAGTTTGTGAGATAGAGCTTTGAGTTATACCGAGTAGATCTGCTGTCTGGCTCATGTTGCCACTTTTAGCAACATGAGAAAAAATATTTAAAGCACGAAGATCAAATTCGAAAAATGAAGCCATATACTTTCCTATCAGTAAAATTAACTAAACGGCAGTCTATCACTAGTTAACTAATGAGTCTCTGGAACCTTTGCGCATGTCTGAAATTGGAAGTATCTTAAGTCAGGCATTGTTGTAATTTTAGGTTTTGTGACAATTCCCATACCATCGGACAATCCGCTTGTTCCAGAGTGATTTTTTAAGTTGTACATGAATACAAAAGGATACTCAAATAATTTACCTCTTTTAGTTTTCCGGAAGCACGTACTGAGAAGTAGTAAATTTACATAATTACTACTTCTAATAGTGTTTAATTATCATAATTGATACGTGTTGAAAAGTGCAGTTTACCAACATATAAATACACCCTCGTTGGTAATATCGTCATCGTTGAAGTACGCAGGTTTAATATGCGTTTGGTTAAACACTAGTGCACATTAAGAAAAACAAAAATTATAAAACAGAAATAAAACAATAAGGTGAAAAAAATGAATATCTTTAAAAAATCATTAGTTACTCTATGCTTACTGGCAGGTACTCAATCAGCACTTGTTTCTACTCAAGCATTAGCAGTAGAAGGCTTATCTGCAAATGTTGCTGCCACTTCTAATTACTTATGGCGCGGCCTTGAACAAACTGGTGGTTCGGCCGCTATTTCAGGTGGTATTGACTATGCTGCTGACTCCGGCTTCTATGTTGGCACATGGGCTTCAAATGCTTCATGGGGTGACATGAAAACTGAACTAGACCTTTACTTTGGTTTTGGTGGCGATATAAACGAAAACGTTTCTTATGACGTAGGTTATGTTTATTTTGCATTTCCTGATTCTATTGCTGATGAAAATGATTTTTCTGAAATTTACGCAAGCATCTCAACTGGTGGCTTTTCTTTTGGTGTTGCTGTTTTAGCAGACTCTGAAGCTGGTGGAGACGGTGCTGAATTTGGTGATTCTGTATACGCCAACCTTGATTATTCATTCGCTCTAAAAAATGGTGCTGAAGTGGCTTTACATATTGGTGACTACAGTGGTGATTTCTCAACCGATTCTATCGATTTTGGCGCATCAATCAGTAAAGATGGTTTCACTTTAGGAGCAACTAAAACAGATTATGACGATGGTGTGGATAGCAATGACATTAAATTTTACGTTTCTTATGCTGTAGATATTGATTTATAACCTAAGCCTACTAGATTTTAAAAAAGCCTAAATGATTATTTAACCTCAGATCGGGTTAAATAATCATTGAACTACGCTCTACATCAGTAATATTAAGTGTGGCTTATTGTCCTTCAGGCAATAAGCCACTAATCCAGCAAGTAAATTCAATATAAATCCATTAGGGCCACGATGACGAGAGTGCTCTATTTGAGATATATTCTTTAGTTGGTCATTTATTGATTCAATGATGAACCTTCTCGAAAGCATGGCTCTATCCCATAATGACATCGCTTTAGCCTTCATATTTCTTGATCAAGTATTGTTAGCCATTTCAGTTATTAGGAGGAGATACTATTTTTTAGATCGTAATTTGAAATATAAGGCAGTAACACTGCTTTTAAAATTGGTTAGGTTAGTGCTTGAATACGAGCATTAACCTGACTTTATTTTGAGGATTTACTATGAAAACCATTGTTATTGTTGGAGGTGGGGCTGGTGGACTTGAATTAGCAACACAGCTAGGACATAGGTACGGCAAAAAGAAGCTGGCGAAAGTTATTTTGGTTGACCGTAACCGAACTCATATTTGGAAACCATTATTGCATGAAGTAGCAACGGGTTCACTTGATGTAAGCACTGATGGCGTAGTGTATCGTGCGCACTCAAGTGCGCATCATTATCAATTCCAATTGGGTACAATGATAGGCCTTGAACAGAAATCTAAACATATAAAATTGCAGGCACTTTTTGATGATGAGGGTAAAGAAGTTCTTCCTGAGAGAGAGCTGACATTTGATACCCTGATTCTGGCGGTTGGGAGTGTGAGTAATGATTTTGGTACGCCAGGTGTTGCTGAGAATAGTTACTTTTTAGACTCGCATCAACAAGCTGAACGTTTTCAAAGCGCATTATTGAACCAGTTTACGCGTATAAATCAGCAGTCGCCTGATTGTAAGCTACAAATAGCAATTGTCGGCGGCGGTGCGACTGGTGTCGAATTAGCAGCAGAGCTTTATCGCGTTGCTGATCTGTTGAATGTTTACGGTATGCCAGATATGTCAGCCAAGCGTATTAAGATAGATCTAATTGAGGCAGGCTCCCGTATTTTACCAGCTTTACCTGAAAGAATCGCCAAGGCAGCCAAACGTGAACTGACTAAGCTGGGTGTGGTAGTTAAAGAGCATGTACGGGTGACAAGTGCAGATGAATATGGATTAGTTGCCAACGAAGGTATACGTATTCAAGCGGATATAACAGTATGGGCTGCAGGAATAAAAGCGCCTGACTTTATTAAAAAATTAGCATTGTTTGAGACTAATCGGAGCGGTCAGATTATTGTTAAACCAACCCTGCAGAGCGAGATTGATGATCAAATTTATGTGATTGGTGATTGTTGTGCTTGCGAGCAGCCTGATGGTTCCTGGGTCCCACCAAGGGCGCAGTCAGCACATCAAATGGCTAGTTTGGTATATAAAAATATTGTGCTATCAGAACAAGGTAAGCCATTGTGTGACTATATTTACAAGGATCATGGTTCATTGGTTAATTTGAGTAAGTATAGTACGGTTGGAAGCTTGATGGGTAATCTTACTCAGGGCAGCATGTTTATTGAAGGTCGAATTGCTCGCCTAATCTATATATCATTGTACCGAATGCATCAGATAGCTATTCATGGTTGGATGAAAGCTACTATAATGATATTAGCTCATAAAATTGGTCGATCTGTAAAGCCGAAAATAAAGCTGCACTAGGATGCAAACCTTAATTTTATTTTAGTTGATGAAGTACTATGGTGACTGTGCTTTTCAATACTAATATACTTCTACACTAACTATGAATACTCCCCTAAATATCAATTATATTCTTTAGGGGAGGTACTGTTGGTGGTTCACTAATCTATTTTTACTACTTTATGCTTGTTAGGTTAACTCTCTGAGTTCCTTAGATAAGAGCTCTGATGAGTTGCTTAGTTCTTTTAATTGTAACGCGCTGTCAGCATTAAGTTTACTTTGGTTATTCGTTTTTTCGACTAATTTACTTATCTCCTGTGTAACACTATTTTGCTCTTCAGAAGCTATTGCAACTTCATTCATTTCATCTGATATATCTTGAAACGACTGTGTTAATACAACAAGTTTATCCGAAGCTCGTTGTGCGTTAATTAATGTTTGCTCTGAGGTTGTTAGCCCTTCTCTAATTGCTATGACCGCATTTCGTGAAGCTTCTTGTAAGTTTGAAGTCATCGTACCAATTTCGTTCACAGATTCAGATGTTCTTCCTGCCAAGGTCCTCATTTCATGAGCAACAACAGCAAAGCCACGCCCATGTTCACCAGCTCTTGCTGCTTCGATCGCTGCATTTAATGCTAATAAGTTTGCTTGCTCTGAGATTGATTTGATCACTTCAAGAACGGCCACTACTTTCTGACTATCATTGTCTAATTGTTCAATAACTTTGGATGAAGTTTGAATCAAAAAAGTTAACTGGGATATGGCTTCAGCAGTATTAGTTACTAAAATACGCCCTTCTTCAGCATTATCCTTCGCACCAATAGCGGTCTTGGCTGTTGCAATGGTTTTCTCCGTTACACCTTCTGCACTGTAACTCATTTCTGTGATTGCCGAGGCAAGCAAATTGTTTTGGTCCGCTTGCAAATCAGAACGTTGGCTCAGTAATGATGATAAATCTTTAATTTCATTTGAATTGTCTGCCATTTCGTTAGATACCCTTAATATTTTCATAAACATTGATTGTAATGAATCTCCATATTCATTAACTGCACTTCTAAGTTTATCAAGTTCATTATTACTCGAAATAGACAGTTTTTCTAAGCCACCTTCGGCTAAGCGATTAATTTGAATTGTCGTTTCAGATATGCCATTTAACAGCCGTTGGGCGAACCAATAGGCAATTAAAAGTAAAATGAAAAGTGTTGGTATAAAAACAATATAAAGTGACCAGCTAATACTTTTCGATGTTTGAGATGTGACTTTATTAGGTAGTACTAAGCCAATGGCCCAATTAATCCCATGCATTTTTTTTAAAATCATGGTCGCTTCATCGTCTTTGATTACACCTTCTTCCAGAGTCGTAATAATCATATTATCGTTATCGGTAATACTGTCAGTTAGTACATTTACAAATGCTTGTAGGGAGCTATCTTTTTCAGACAAGGTATTAATATTTTGCATTGTCATATCAAAATCACGTAATGTAGGCATGGTTACGATTTTACCGAGTTGGTCCATAATAAATAGATGTCCATTAATTTGATGGCTGGCTTCAAGCGAAAACGTATCTAAGTTAGATAGTAAAACATCAACTGTAGCAACCCCCCAAAACTTATTATTCCTATTAATACCTACCGAGCAGGTGACCATTTGTGCTTTTGAAACAGGATCTTGATAAGCACCGGACCAAGCACAGATACCATTGGGTAAGTTTTTTACTGATTTATACCATCCTTCGTTATGGTAGCTAGAACTATTTGGTTGGTTATAATCATTTAAAAAAGATAGCTGACCAGTACTGTTTCTACCCCAGAAAAAAGAGCTTTTCTCTTGTACTGCATTAAAAGCATAAGGTTCCGGCCAAATACCACCACCAGCAATATTTTTTTGACCAAACTTATTAATCAAAGATGGAAATATTTTATGAAATTCTTCACTGTCTAGCGTTAATGTTTGCGCAATCAGCGCCATACTTTGAGTTAAGCTGGCAATATCTCCAAGTTCAACCTTCAACTCATTACTTCTCGAGTTCACTTGTTCAATTGCAAGTTTTTTGGATGCGGCAGCAAGCTTAGGAAGTGCTTGTGAGTTCATCACAAAGAAGATAACTAATACTGAAGCGGTTAATAATAATAATGCTCCAATCTTAATTTGGTTTGAAATTTTTGATAAATACATACTGGTCTTCCATCATAATTATTTGGTGTTGATTATTTCCACCACGATTCCCAAAAGTCCATCATAGTGTTTTGCAAAATCTAAATATAAGCAGGTCATCAAGCGGATTTTATGTATCACAGTGTGCTCTTTATATTGGGTACAGCTGAGTTAGGTGCCATAAGGCTCAATTACTCTTTTTACGACAAAATTTGAAAGGTTTTACATAAAATTCATCTTAGAGCACGAGGTCATGATGCATTGATGTGGTCAATAATTAGTTCCTAAAAAAGCCGAGACTCATTATGAATCTCGGCAAAAGGAGGGGACAGTTAACCTGTTATCTTCACTACTCTTAAAATACTAGAATATGAATACGTATTTTAAGAGTGGCTTTATTCCAGAGAAAATACCTATTAATACAATAACCTAAAAATATTACAGGATTTCTCTTTGGGCAAACATAATAATCCATTGAGCAAATTCATGGTTATTTGGTTCTTTTTCTAGTGATACTAGGCCTTCTTCAATCCTTTTTATGGGAATGATGTTACGTCGATCATTAATAAGTGATTTCGAGTACTGTCTATTCCATTCAGGATGACCTTGGACACTTAAAAAATGCTCACCCCACTGAACCATGAAATAAGGGCAGAAGTCACTTTCAGCAATAACCTTTGTTCCTTTCGGCAAAAGAGTTATCTGGTCTTGATGGCTCACAATAATATTTAGGCAACTGTTTTGTGTATTCATCCAATCGGGTTGAGTAAGAATTCGGTTCGATGAGATACCAATACCCCAGCCCTTATCGGATTTCACCACCGATCCGCCTCTTGCTACAGCTATAGCTTGATGGCCAAAGCAGATGCCAATCAATTTTTTTTGATCGGCATCAAGCTTTTGGATAAACCCTATAAGATCTTTAATCCAGACTTCATTGTCATTCACACTGGCTTTACTTCCTGTAGTGATGAAAAGATCCCAATTGTCGATGCACTCTGGATATTTACCCTTTTGAACATCAAAGATTTCAACTTCCAACTTATCTTCAACGCTAGTCAATAGATCAATGATCATTTGTGGATAATTACCAAAATCTTTTTGGAATTTATCCAATACGTTGTCACATTGTAAAATTGCTATTCTCATTTTACCCCCAGGTATTAGTTATCTCGCAATATTCATCGAAAGTAACTAATCTAATTGACCTTTAACCGCATTTAGAAAAATTTCTGAATATTGCTCTTCAGAAAATGTAATTGGATTACCTCCAGCAGATGGGTCAACTGCGGACATTTTTCCTACCAAAGCGGCTTGGAGTTCGTCGATATCAATCATCGATAATGTATGTGGGATGCCAAGGTTCACTCGCATTTCTAACACCCATGACATAAAACCATCGAAGTTGCTATCGGCTAAATTTAAATAGCGACTAAGGCGCTCTATGCGTTCTTCAATTTCTACTCTGTTAGCTTTAAGCACATAAGGCATCAAAATAGCGTTTAATAAACCATGGTGAGCGCCATAGAGAGCACCCAATGTGTGGGCAATAGCATGCATTCCTCCTAACCCTTTCTGAAATGCGGTTGCTCCCATACTAGAAGCAACCAACATTTGAGTGCGCGCTTCAATATCTTTCCCGTCAGCAACAGCTCGCGGTAGATATTCTTTCACCAATCGAATCCCTTCAATCGCGATCCCTTCGGCCATAGGATGATAAAAAGGTGAGCACAGTGCTTCTAAGTTATGTGACAAGGCATCCATACCCGTAGCTGCAGTAATATGAGAAGGAAGACCTACCGTTAGATTTGGATCAAGAATAACCACAGATGGCAACATGAGCGGATGAAATATAATCCGTTTTACGTGATTGTCTTGATCTGTGATAACTGATGCTCGGCCAACTTCTGAGCCTGTGCCTGCGGTAGTAGGGATCGCAACAATAGGGGCAACACCAGCCTCATTTACTCGTGTCCAATTATCGCCGACATCTTCAAAATCCCATAGTGGTGCATTTTGGCCAACCATAAGTGCTACGGCTTTAGCTGCATCTAGTGCTGAGCCACCGCCAAAGGCAATTACACCATCATATTTACCTGCTTTATAAGCAGAAACTCCATCTTCTACGTTCTTACCTGTTGGATTTCCTTGAATATTACTAAAAAGACCACAACGTAGTCCTGACTTAATACAGCTATTCACAGCTTCACCAACCATCGGCAAATCAGCTAATCCTGGATCAGTAATTAGCAGAGGAGCCTTAATATTCAGATTCTTACATGTTTCAGCTAGCTCACTTATACGTCCTGAGCCTGCTAGAATACTATTAGGATAATTCCAGTTAGCAGTTAAATCATTCATAATATGCTCCTTATATACTGTTTCTGATGTGGAAAGATTTTGCTCTAGTAAAGTTATCGAAACCTAGTTTTGATAATGTACAGCCACGGCCGGTATTCTTAACACCAGTCCATACTAATTCAGGGTCAAGGTAGTCACATCTATTAACAAAGAATGTACCTGCTTCTAATTCTTGACCCAGTGTTACAGCTCTTTCTATATCAGAACTGAAAATTGATGCTGTAAGCCCAAATTCACTATCATTCATCAATTTTATTGCTTCTTCATCTGAAGACACCTTCATAATACCAACAACAGGACCGAAGCTCTCTTCGGTCATCACGCGCATAGTGTGATCAACGTTTGTTAGCACCTGAGGCGCCATATATGGAGTACCTGCTTCATCTAAGTCGAAGTCATAAGGATTAATATGAGCCTCTGCGCCTTGTTCAATTGCTTCGTCAATCTGGCCACGTACAAATTCAGCGGCTGAAGTACGAACTAGTGGACCAAGTGTTGTTTCGGGATTATCAGAACGACCTAACTTATACTCTTTAACTAAGGCTACAAAGGCAGCTAAATATTCATCATAAATGGATTCATCTACGTAGATACGTTCTATGCCACAACAAGATTGACCAGAGTTAAAGAAAGCTCCATCCACAGTACTTTCAACAGCATGCTTTAGGTCTGCATCTTTACGTATGTATGTAGGGTCTTTGCCTCCAAGCTCTAAACCTACATTAATGAAACGACCGGCTGCTGCTGTCTCAACTATCACTCCTGCTGGTACAGAACCCGTAAAAGATACTGCTCCAATTTCAGCTGATTTAATTGCTTGTTCCGTATTCTCATGACTTGTATGCAAGAACTGGAGTACACCTTCAGGTAAGCCTGCTTCAGTGAAGGCTTCAACAATACGTTCAGAACAAAGAGGAGTTTGTGCTGAATGCTTAAGAATGACACTATTACCTGCAAGTAAAGCTGGCATAACTGCATTTATAGGCGTGTGTAGCGGATAGTTCCAAGGCGCTATCACTAAAACTACACCAACAGGTTCGTGTGTTATGTAGCGATCAAAGCCTGCTTTTTTACTTGTTTGTATTGGAGCTAGTACCTCATCTGCAATAGAAATTAAATAACGTCCGCGGTCTGCGAAACTTCCAACTTCCCCTGCGGCATAACGGATCGGCCTACCCATCTGCCAGCAAAGCTCTTGTGCTATATTATCTTTATTCGCTTCAAACGCTTCTACTGCCTGACTACAAATAGTCTTTCTCTCTGCTAGACTAATTTTACTCCAAGATTTTTGGGCTTTATCTGCTTGCGTAATAATATTTTTCACTTGATTTAAATCAGCTAAAGGACGTTCTACATATGTAGAACCATCTATTGGCGATAGTGTTTTTTGTATTTGACTCATTATTTATACCTTTAACAACTGGCCATAGGAGAACCCTGTGGCCGACAATTTCAACTAAATAAATTTAGATAATTTCAAAGTATCGGTTCATTTCAAAATCAGAAACATGCTTACGATATTCAAGTTCTTCCCACTCTCTTGATGTGGCGAAATGATCGACAAAAGTATCACCAAACATTTCTCTAGCAGCATCAGATGCTTTTAAAAGTTGGGTTGCATCCCATAGAGTGGTAGGTAATTTTAAATGTGCAGGGTGTTCCTGATCATATGCATTACCTTTTATTTGTTCCTCTGGCTCCCATTCATTCATGATGCCATAGAGACCCGATGCCAAAGCGGCGGCTAAGGTTAAGTAAGGGTTACCATCAGCAGAGCCCAAACGATATTCAACTCGTTGAGATTTTGCACTACCAGGAATAACTCGCAATGCTGTTGTACGGTTTTCTACTCCCCAAGTGGCATCAGTTGGCGCCCAAAATCCTGGAATCAATCGTGTATAGCTATTAATAGTAGGAGCAATTAGACTCAAAAATTCAGGCATCAAACGCTGTTGACCAGCTAAGAAATTTCGTTGAATCTTACTCATGTTGTATTTCTGCTCTGGATCATGAAAAGCAGATCCAGAACCATCACGATTATTAAGAGAAACATGAATATGACCACTTTGACCTGGATAATCTGTCGACCACTTAGCCATAAATGTTGCCATTAAGCCATTACGCTGAGCTAGCACTTTCATGAATGTTTTGAACAACGCACCTTTATCAGCTGCATTGGCTGCACTGTCTACAGCAATAGCGGCTTCAAGTACACCAGGTCCCGTTTCAGTGTGAATACCTTCAATAGGGAAGTCCATTTTTTCGGACATATCTAAAATTTGTTCATACAAATCAGAATGTACTGAACTACGTAAAACTGAGTAACCAAACATGTCAGATGACAGAGTCTCTAGGTTTTTATAACCTTTTTCACGAGCACTTTCTGGCGTTTCTTTAAACATGAAAAACTCATATTCAAGTGCAGCAAAGGCATCAAACCCCATATCTTCAGCTTTCTTAATAACTCGATGAAGTAACTTACGTGGACAAACTTCTGCTGCTTTCTCTTCAAATTCCCCAATAAATAACAACATACCATTTTCAAAAGGGATCTCTCGACAGCTTTCAGGTACAACGCGAACGGGGGCATCAGGGTATCCTGTATGCCAGCCAGTATAAGAGTCTTGAGTTGCATTACCGTAAAGTTGATCTTTAGAGTCCCAACCTAATACTACGTCGCAGAAAGCAAAACCATTGTCTAATGAGGAGATAAACTTTTCTTTACTCATATACTTTCCACGCATAATGCCGTCAGTATCAAAAACCCCTACTTTGACATGGCTTATACCGCGTTCATTAACAATTTTTTTAGCATCTTCTATGGTTTTAACGTCTCTTGGATTCATCATCTTTTAGTACCTATTATATTTGATATTTTTATCATACGAAAAACTGTTTATTGACTGAATTACTATTTATTTACACTTGCATTTGTCCAACAATATTGTGAGTTACAGGGGACTTAGTAGAAAGTCCCCAATCATTACTGTTATTTCAGGCTGGATTCTGCTTGAGCTATTGCTGCAAACTCTTCCTCTGGTGCGTTATGTACTAAATGATGGCGACTGTAGAAAACAAAGTACGCTAGCATGATTACATAGAACACCGCAGACCACATTGCAGCTTCTAGACTTACAAGGAATGTACTAGCAAACGCTATAATAGATAGTACAAATGCGATACCTGTTGTTAGCACACCACCTGGAGTACGGTATGGGCGGTGCATATTAGGTTCTTTAATACGTAAAATGATGTGTGAAAGCATCATCATAGCGTACGAGATAGTTGCACCAAACACTGCCATGGTGATCATTAAGTCACCTTCGCCAGTCAATGAAAGTAAAAAGCCAATTACACCAGGCACAACAAGCGCTAGGGTAGGTACTTTTCGTTTGCCTGTTAAAGACAACCATTGTGGAAGGTATCCAGCACGTGACAATGCAAATACCTGACGAGAATAGGCAAAAATTATAGAGAAGAAACTAGCAACTAATCCTGCAAGTCCAACCAAATTAACAAACGTAGCTAGAGCACTGCTTTTACCGTAAACATGTTGTAGAGCACCTACTAAAGGAGCAGCGTGATCTTTCATTAAATTGGCACTTGAACCACCAGGTGCAAGGAACAAGATTAAACCACCTAAGAATAAGAGGATTACCATAGCGGTAATAATTCCTTTAGGTAGATCGCGCCCTGGGTTCTTTGTTTCTTCTGCTGCAAGAGGTACACCTTCCACAGCAAGGAATAACCACATAGCAAACGGAATAGCAGCCCAGATACCGAAATAGCCTTCAGGTAAGAATGCACTAGCACCAGCTACAGTCTCATTAACAGGAATATCAAGTAGGTTACTAAGTTCAAAGTAAGGGATCATACCGACAATGAATGCAAGCAGAGCAGTTGCAGCGATGGCAGTGATTACTAACATTATTTTCAGAGCCTCTCCTGCTCCCCAAATATGTATACCGATGAAAATTGTATAAAATGCCGCGTAAACAAGAGGACCACTGAGGCCAAAGAGTTCACTTACATAACCCCCGATAAAAATAACAATTGCTGCTGGTGCAATGGCATACTCTAGTAAAATTGCGGTGCCAGTTAAAAAGCCTCCCAAAGGCCCCATAGCACGACGCGCAAAGCCGTAACCACCACCTGCGGTAGGAATTGATGATGATAGTTCAGCAAGTCCAAGCACCATTAAGGTGTACATAGTGGCCATCATCAAAGTAGCGATCAACATACCGCCGAATCCTCCTTGTGCAAGACCAAAATTCCAACCAGCAAAATCACCGGAAATCACGTAGGAAACACCCAGACCAGCAAGTAAAATCCAACCTGCTGTTCCTTTTTTTAATTGCCGCTTTTCCAAGAAATCATCAGAAGTCGCTTCGTAGTCTACAGAGCCCGAGTGGCCAACATCTGTTAAATGGGTTTTATATTCAGTGCTTGTACTGGTCATACTTTAATACCTCTCTTATAAATTTTAATACATCTTTTTTAAGGTTTTTTCTTGGAGTAATTATTTCTAAAAAACATAAATATAGTGCCAGTTGAAAACCTGTAAAGGTATTAATGCTGACTCATAACTAACTCATCTGAATCCAATATAGGTCTCTCAATAACAGCCATCAACCACTATCACTTTCTGCCATTCACTAGTATAAGGTTTTCTTATACTGCTAATTAATGCGACATGATTGAGTGTTTAAATTTGATTCTTTAGTTTTTAATTATTAAATTGAGCCGTTTATACAACAAGATTTAATGTAGAGTGTTTGATTTTATAAACTTTAAATATTAGTTGAGAATAATTATTTTGTTATCAGCTTTCTAATCTCAACCTTATGAAAATGGTGACCCCACAATTTTTTACGCTCTCTAGAGATACTATCAGATTACTCTTAGTGTAAAGTTTAAGGGCAATTAACTGAGACCAGAGCTTTAGAAAACCTAATTCACTGCAACTTATTTGGTGGGTACTAAATTAATGATTTAGAGAGTCATCGTTGACGATCATTCTTTGATTCACCAAGGTAGAATAACAATGACACCTAAGGTAAATGACTTATTAAGGGAATAAACTTTGTTCTTGAACTAATTTATCGGTCGGGTTTTGTTTTCAGTAAACATGTTTCCTTATTAATAATAAGCAGGCCTTTTAGTTTTATTTTGCTAAAAATAGAAAATGTTTATGATGTGAAAATCGCTAATAATGCTCGCTCGTCTCTTTATAAACGCTTACTTATCCGTAGCTGAATTAGAGCTTTGAAGATTTACTAAGATCTATATTGTTGCCAAAGTAATCAGAAAATATCAAAGAAAATGCAGTAATGGGCTGATCGCAATGTAGCTGTTGACTTAAACAATAAAATGGATATCTAATTCTGGCCACTAATTGATAGTTTCTAACTCGCAATGGGGGCGATTGCGCCATAGAGTATAAAGTCTAAAATAATTTCCTAAGGCAGAAAGGGGCACAAAACGAGATAGGGTTTATGTAATAGATATGTACCTAACATACTTACTTGCAGTTTCAATGTAACTTATTTGGCGTCCAGCAAACTATGGGAAATCCATTAATTACAAGTTCAGATGGAACCTATAAACCCCTCCAATTTTCATTTACTGTTTTTTACTCGTATGAATCACCTCAAAATCACTTGCCATATGAGCTTGATTTTACACTTAAAGCTGAGAGTAGATGGTTTAATCAATTGTTTATTATCACATAAAACTATAGGCTGTGTTGTATAGAAATATTTACAGGTGGAGGGTTGTTAGGAGAGAGGACTATATAAGTACTCTCCGCACAAACGTTAAGGCAAATAAATAGTGAAACCACCAATAATATTGGTTTTACTAAATTCATAATGTAAAACTAAACATGAAAATAGTAGGCATAAATCAAGAGTTGTTTTTTGAAAGTAGCCCTGGGGATTCATTTGTAACTTTTAATATTAACTCCCCAAATAAGGTGTTTGCCCATGCAAACCATTCTCTGGTGTAATTGCTAGCGTCATTCTTATCAAATGACTCATGCATAAACCCTGTTCCAGCGTGGGTACTTTGTAACATATCTAGGCATTTACTTATTTCACTATTATTATCACTAGTCATAGCTCTTAAAATAATTCCCATTGGCCATATACCACTCTTCCCTGTGTGAGGACTAGCTTGGCCTTCTGCCGCTTTTCCTTTTAAAAAGTAAGGGTTGTGTTCACTTAATAAGAACTTGCGGGTATTTTGATAAATTGGGTCAGATTTTAGTTTGGGAGCTAAATAGGCAAGAGACATCAATGAAGGAACATTTGCATCATCCATAAAGTTTTTATTACCAAAACCATCTATCTCATAGGCGTATATTTTTCCGAAATGTAAGTGTTCAAATACGGCGTGTTCATGGACTGCATTTGTAATTTCTTCTGAAAATTTAGAACATTCTTCTGCGAAGTCTAGGTCAAGATTATTGCCTCTATAAAGTTCTGCTAGTTGATTTAAACTTATAGCGGCGAATACATTTGACGGAATTAGAAATGGGTAGAGGGTTGCATCATCTGATGGACGAAACATTGAACAAATAAGTCCTGTTGGCTTTATAGGGCGACCAGTGCCGTTAAATGTCGCAGCGTCAATGTGCTTTGTTGTTTCACGACCAAATGTATAAGGTGAACTTCCATCTAACCTCTGCTCGGTGCGCAATGTATCGACAAGTAAGCGCATTGCCTTATCCCACTGTGCATCAAATGGAGTGGTATCCTGAGTTAAATTAAAATACTCGTGAGCTAGGCGAATAGGGTAGCACAATGAATCAATTTCCCACTTACGCTCATGTACTCCATTAATAGGTGAAGGTTTGTCACTAACCCAATGAGATACTCTGCCCAAGTCTTTATAAAATGCATTTGCATAGGGGTCTACTAAAATACAATTAGTTTGACGATTAATTAAACCTAATATTAAGTTTTTTAGTGTGATGTCTTTTTTGATATAGGGCATGTATGGCCATACTTGAGCAGTTGAGTCCCTTAACCACATAGCATCTATATCACCCGTAATTATAAATGTATCAGGCTTATCGTTGATGACCTCATAATCGACGGTTGTATCTAAAGTATTAGGAAAGCAGTTTTCAAATAACCAAGCCAATTCTGCTTCATCGATACTATTTTTGGTTTTTAATATTAATTCTTCAATTGTTTGGCTAACAAATGTCCGCTCATTTATAGGCGGTCGCTTGGATACGTATTTAGTCTTACCATTTGAGAAACAGTACATTGGTGCCAATGCTGACAATATCCCTAGTGCAGCACAGCTTTTTATAAAACTTCTTTTTTTCATCTTTTTAGAACCTTATTATTTATTTGCTGAATCGCTAAGAGAAAATTTCAATACTCCACCGGATGTTAATAAATCATGACTTATGAAATATGCATCGATAGATTGGTTATTAAAGGTCATGCTAGAAATAAACTTATCGTCCACACTTTTAAATTCAGACTTTATTTCTAATCTCTTGCCCTTGTAATAATCAGGGTTAAGCTCTATGGACACTTGATCAAAAGAAGGGCTAACAATTGCGTAGTTCATATCGCCTGGAGCAACAGGGTAAATACCCATCATGCTAAAAACTAACCAGGCGGAAAGTGTACCTGCATCGTCGTTTCCTGGAATTCCTCCTGGGGTATTATGAAAATGTTTATTAATTAATTCAGCCACCTTTTCTTGGCTGCGCCATTCTTCACCTTTGACATAATTAAAAAGAAATGGGTAGGTAATATCGGGTTCATTCGCCATATCAAAATTATCGCTGCTAAAGGTGAGTGCCAGTTGTTTAATAAACTCCTTATTTCCACCCAATAACGATATCAAGCCATTAATATCATGCGGCACATAGAAGCGATAATTCCAAGCATTACCTTCTATATACCCGGGAGCAGGTTCAAAATTTCTCCCAAGTTGAGGATCGTAAGGTGAGAACCAATCACCATTGATATGTTTGGGTCTTAACATGCCGGTACTTGGGTCAAAGAGCTTTTTATAACCCATAGACCGTTTTAAAAAGCTTCGATAATCTGCTTGATGCCCTAAGGCTTTTGCTAATTGAGCAAGGTTCCAATCGGCAATGTAATATTCGAGACTAGTGGATACTGTACCGCCCCATTTGTCTTCACCGTCAATGGGTACATAACCGAGTTCTCTGTATTGTTTATTTTCCGGACGTAGTAAGTTATTTTCTGTTGTTAATGCGGATTTCTTAACATATTGATATGCGCTATCAACATCAAAGTCTTGAATACCACGCAAATAGGTATCAGCAATTACAGCTGTAGCTGGATCGCCGACCATCACCTGAGTTTCCATGCCGAGTAATTCCCATTTAGGTAGCCAGCCACTTTCTTTGGCCATGTCTACCATGGTATTAACCATTTCTGATTGTATCTCTGGGTATAATAAGCTCAATAGAGGGTGTAGATTTCGGTTGGTATCCCATAAAGAATAAACACTGTAACGGTTTTTACCCTTGGTATTGCCAATACCTGCTTGGCTCATTAGTGGGTAATCTCCGTTGACGTCCTGAATGATATTTGGATGAATTAGGGTGTGATAGAGCGCACTGTAAAAAAGAGTTTTATTATCAGTGCTGCCTGATACTTGAACGCGGTTTAATAATTCTTGCCATTTTTGTTGTGCGGCTTTTTTGGTATGTTCAAAATCAAAGTTAGGTTGTTCTGCATTGAGATTAGCACGGGCATTGTCGATACTGACGTATGAGATACCTACCGTTATTTCAATTTGCTCTTGAGCTTCAGTGTCGAATTGAAAATAGGCGCCAATGTCATCGCCAGCAATTTCCTGATAATAATTCTTATAGGGTTTATAGGTGCCGTTATAACCAATCCATTGTGCTTCAACACCTTTATATTTAGGCATTTTTTTCCATGCACCTGACGATTTTGCCGTCTTACTTAACTTAGCGACAAAATAAACTGGACGAACATCTTCGCTGTGATAACAAAAAGTCCCAACCATTTTGAAACCTTCAACTTCATTATTGGAGACTACTTTTAACATACCACCAGTTTCATTGGTGAGACCTAGTCCCAAGTTGAGTAATATTTGTGATTGGCCTTTAGCAAAAGTATAACGACTGATGCCAGTGCGTAAGGTACTGCTGACCTCAACATCAATATCATATTTATCTAAAGTATTACGATAATAACCCGGTGAGGCTTGTTCGTTACTGTAACTCGAACCATATTTTTCTGCATCAAGCTCTAATGCACCTGAAGTTGGCATAAGCAGTATACTGCCTAGATCAGGACAACCAACACCACTGAGATTAACATGGCTAAATCCTGTAAGGTATTTGTTGTCATGGACATAACTTCTGGAGTTCCAAGCTTCATCTTTCTCAAATTTATTTTCTTGACCCGCTTTAAAAGCAACATTAAATGGCACCACTGATGCCATGCCATGTGGAAACTGTGCGCCGGGGTGCGTTGCGCCAAAGTTGGAAGTACCGATGAAAGGATTCACGTACTTCGTAACTGTCTCAGCAGCAAGCGAAAAGGGTAACAATAGTAATAGAAAAAATAACGAACGCATATTTACTTAGGCTCCGAAGTCATATTAAAGAGTAGAGTTCCACCAGCCATAATATCTTTGTGGCTAATAGTAAAACGAGGATGTTTTTTACCGTTCAAACTCACTGATTCGACATATATGTTTTTAGCTGACTGATTATTAGCTATCACAGTAAATGTTTTGCCATTGGGTAATGCTATTTTAGCGCTATTAACTTCAGGGCTACCCAGTATATATTCTCCTGATACAGGGTTTACAGGGTAAAATCCTAATGCGCTAAACATGTACCAAGCAGACATTTGTCCGGCATCTTCATTACCAGCTAAACCATCAGGCTCTGTTGTATATAAATCTGCCATAATTTGACGTACGCGCTGTTGGGTTTTATTAGCTTGGTTAACGTATTGATATAAATATGGCACATGGTGAGCGGGTTCATTACCATGGACATATTGGCCGATATAACCAGAGATCCATTCGGGTAATTGTTCAGCACTTTGCTCAGTTGTGAACATAGCGTCAAGTTTATCAGCAAACTTTTCTGTGCCGCCCATAAGCGTTATTAAACCATCAATATCGTGGGGTACAAAAAAATTGTATTGCCAAGCGTTTGCTTCGCAATAATCTTCTGGGTGATAGGCGAGCGGATCAAAATTAACTTTAAACTCACCATGTTTATCTTTAGCGCGCATAAAATTAGTCTTGATATCAAAATGGTGCCGATAGTTGTTTGCACGATTTAAGAAGTAATCCACTTCATCTTGCTTCCCTAATGCCCGTGCCATTTGAGCGATGCTCCAGTCATCGAAGGCATATTCAAGAGTTAAAGAAACATTCCAGTTGCCCTGTTCAAAGGGAACATAACCTAATTCACGATATTCCTTGATACTAAAATCGTCCTGCATTGCACTTTTCTTCATCGCTGAAAATAGTGCTTCACTGTCAATGTCGTCATTGGTAATAATGCCCTTGAGGTAAGCATCAACCAATACAGGTACGGCATGGTAGCCCATCATCATATCTGTTTCATTACCTTGGAAATTCCATACTGGCAATAAACCATAGGCCTGATAATGAGCCATTAATGAGATCATCATGTCTTTACTATGCTCAGGATCGGTAATCGTCTTCCAAGGATGCAAGGCACGAAATGTATCCCATAATGAAAAAAATGAGTAGCGATGATGTGCGCTTGTTTGATGAATATTGCCATCAGGGCCTTTATATTGACCATTACTATCAGAAAATATTCGTGGCGCTAAATAGGAGTGATACATTGCGGTATAAAATTGCACCATGTTGTCTTTATCTGCGGTAATTTTTACTTTGGCAAGCGCTTGCTCCCATAGTTGCTCAGTCTTCTTTTGGTAGTCAGAAAAAGTTTTATCAAGCCCATCAACAAGTAAGTTTTGTTTGGCATTTTCTATACTTACCGAACTAATAGCGGTTTTAATCTCTATGGTATTTTGTTCGCGTAGATCGAAAGAGAACCATGCTTCGTTTTCTTTACCTTGTACAGGCTCAAGATGAATTTCTTTTTTATCGTTTAATAATACCTTATTGCTAGCAAAAGGCTGTGAAAAAACAGTATAAAAAAAGACTCTTTGATCTTTTGCCCAACCAGTTGATTTACGATAGCCAGCAATAGTGCGGTCGTTAATGATGGTTAGCTTCGTCTCTACCGTGCTATCCCAATTGCGCGAATAGCCTAAATCTAATTTTATTTGTCCTGTTTGATGCTGCAGGTCAAAAGTATACTTTTGCACGCCAGTTCTTAATCCTGCTGTTAGCTCGACATTCACTTGATAATCATCAAGGTAAACCTGATAGTAACCGGGAGACGCCTGTTCATTCTGGTGACTAAAAGCAGACACAATAGTAGGTGTTTTTTTAACATCATCCAACTTCTTCATTTGAGGTGTGCCAGCAATTGGCATAAACGAAATATCGTATAGATCGCCAGCACCTGTACCTGAAAGGTGAGTATGACTAAAACCAGCGATAACATTATCAGGATAGAAATATCCTGAAATCCAGTCCCAACCATTTCGGCCGTTATCTGGACTTAACTGCACCATGCCATAGGGCTGGGTTGCTCCAGGATAAGTTTTGCCTTTGCCATCGGTGCCAATAAAGGGGTCAACATAATCAATCAAAGCTGAGCGCTTATTTTCCACAGGTGTCGATTTAGGCGTTTGACTACAGGAAAATAAAAATATAACGCTCAGTACTAGAACAAAGTGTTTCATTAAAAGTACTCAATAAATTATTAGCTGACGGTATCGTCGAAGTTTGTTGATTCTAACACCCGTAATACCTCAAAACAGGCACCTAGTGTATGGTAATCGCATTTTGCGCCAGCGGCACTTTTTTCATTGCTGTACTTGCTGTTATCGCGTTTTAATACTCTAAACCATGCGCCGTGTTGGTGATCAACCATATGCTGCCAGCTATATTGCCACAAGGCGCTATATTGCTCTAAATATTGAGATTCTTTAGTTGTTTGATAAAGCATAGCGGCAGCGGCAAAGCTTTCTGCTTGTACCCAAAAATATTTATCATCGTCGCAACAATTGCCTTGAGGATCAAAACCATAAATTAGACCGCCATATTTCTCATCCCAAGCAGTTGTATAAGCGCGGTCAAATAAATCTTTAGCTTTCTCTACCAACCAAGCCTCTGGCGCATGGCGGTTAAGCATCAGCAATAATTTACTCCATTCCGTTTGATGGCCCGGCTGAAACCCCCAGGGGCGATATAAATTTTTAGGATCGTCTTTATTGTAATCCCAGTCAGGTTGAAAATCTGTGGTGTAATGCTCCCAAACTAAGCCATCAGTTAACTCTGCCTGTCGAAGCACAATGTTACGCGCAATGGTTTGTGCTCGCACTAAAAACTGTTTATTTTGGGTGGCCTCAAAGGCGGCAATCATTGCTTCACACAAATGCATATTAGCATTTTGGCCGCGATAATCACTTAATGTACCCTCAGCACTAATTTCATCAGCATATAAGCCGAAGTCTGCTTGCCAAAAGCGTTGCTCGAGTAGAACATAGGTGCGTAATAGCGCCTCGTCGCTTTTTATTAGACCGGCTTTTTTAGCCGCAGCATAAGCAAGTAAAACAAAGGCATAACCGTACGCTTGTTGTGTCATATCGTCGGCTTGGTGATCTTGTAAGGTCCAAGCATAGGCCTGTTGCTCTTGCTGCCAGTGATATTGTTCCACATAGTCTAAGCCATGTTTAGCCATAGCAAGGTAGTCTTCATTCTTATAAATGACACCTGCGCTAGCATAGTTAACCACTATGCGGGTGCTGCTGACGAGTTGACGGAAATTAGGCTGAAACAACTGACCATCGTCGTAATAATTTTGAAAATAGCCGCCGGTTTTATCAATTACACGAGTATCATAAAATTTCAGAATAGATTTTCCATGTTCAAGTAAGAATTCACGGCTATAAAACGCTTGAGTATTCGGTGTATTAGCTGGTATTGATTGCGGCATAGTATGCTCCATATTGGGGATTGAACACTAAACGTATAGTTCAGCAGGCCAATGTTCTTTAATGTCATCAAAACGTGGCAGCGCTGGAAAAGCACCGGGTAAGGTCACGGCATGTGCGCCACAGTTAGAGGCGAATTTTATTAATTGTGCTAGCATATCCAATGATGAAAAAGCACTTTTGGGCTCTGACAATTGACTTAAGGCAAACAATAAAGCACCGCTAAAGGCATCGCCACCTGCCGTGGTATCCACTGCTTTGATGGTGGGCACCTCAACAATTGATTTGCCTTGAACTGAGAAAAATTCAATAGGGTGCTCCCCATCGGTGATCACAAGCACGCTGACACCTTTATTCAAGCAATGTTGAATATAGCCATCGCAGTCACCTTGGGCTAGATACTCTAATTCATCTCGGGAAAACTTGATGACATCAGCCATGTAAACCAACTCGTTCACCAAAGTAATATCGGCAGATCCGGTAGACCACAGATTATGTCTCAAATTAACGTCAAAACTGACAATAGACTGGTTAGATTTTGCTTTAGCGACGGCAGCTTTCGTAGCGGCTGTTATTTGTTCATCCGTAAGGGTATTGCTGCAAAAGTGAAATAGTGGTTGATCGGCAAACCAACTCTCATTAACTTGTTGCGGAGAAAATAAAACATCGGCCGACTCTTGGCGGTAAAATGAAAAACTTCTATCTCCGTCATCATCAAGCATGACAAAGGCAAGAGCCGTTTTTGCACTGGGATGTCGAGATAAAAAGTGGGTATCAACGCCGTACTCTACTAGTGCTTGCTCAAGAAAATCACCAAAAGGATCTGCACCCACTTGTCCGGCAAAAAGAGCTTTGCCGCCTAATTTAGCAACAGCGACAGCAGCATTTGCTGGCGCCCCCCCAGGGTATTGACGATAGTTATTTAAAATCAGTGGTCCATCTTGTTGCTTACCGGTGTTTAAAAAGTCAATTAATGCTTCACCAAAACATAATACGGGTCTCATGCTTTCACCTCAATAACTTGTTCATCTTGGACGGTTTTTGAGCCTCTAAGGGCGTACCATGCGATATAAATGTAGGCAAAAGCGGGCACGATAAAACTTGCTTGTACGGAATACATATCAGCAGCAATGCCTTGAAGCATAGGTAATATGGCGCCGCCAACAATTGCTTGACATAATAAGCCTGACCCCCTACCGGTTAGAGGACCTAGCCCTTTGATCGCTAAGGTGAAAATAGTTGGAAACATAATAGAGTTAAATAAGCCAACAGAAATAATTGCCCACATAGCAATACTACCTTGGCTATTAATAGTCAGTATAATTAGCAATATCACCATCAAGGAATTACCAGCTAATAAATAAGTCGGTCTAATGACGCGCATCAAAGCAGCACCGATGAAACGTCCTATCATGGCGGCACCCCAAAAATAGGAGACCATTTTACTGGCTTCGTGCTCTGTCAAACCACCAATGTGGCTCTCAGCAAAAAAGTTAACTAAAAAGCTCCCGATAGAAACCTCCGCGCCCACATACAGAAATATTGCTAAGGTACCGTAAAGTAAAGGTTTGTGCTTGAAAATAGAATCTGTGGTAACTTCCGCTGCGTGGGCATCTTCAATATGCTTAATTACCGGCAATTTAATTCGCCAAAAGATAGTAGCAGTAAGAATCATTACACTAGCAAGAATAAAGTAGGGTAATTGCACTGCTGTGGCAGCGATAACAGTGGTAGCCGTACCAAAAATTAACGCGGCACCAAACATTGGTCCGAGCGTATGGCCTAACGAATTAATAGCCTGTGCTAAGTTCAGTCGACTAGCAGCGGTATTTTCTGATCCTAAAATTGCTACATAAGGGTTTGCCGATACTTGCAAAATGGTCACGCCACTGGCTAATATGAATAACCCTAATAAAAAAATGGCATAAACTTCAACTTCAGCGGCGGGATAAAATAATAAACAACCACTCGCTATGGTTAACAGCCCAATTATAATGCCTCGCTGATAACCAACTTTTTCAATTAGCTTACCGGCAAATGGTGAGATAATAAAATAAGCACCAAAGAAGCAAAACTGTACTAACATCGCTTCGGTATAGCTAAGACTAAATGCCGCTTTTAAATGCGGAATAAGAATATCGTTTAATGCGGTGATAAATCCCCAAATGAAAAATAGCGTTGTCATAGCGACAAATGCAAATTTGGTGTTCATTTGTGTTTTCTCTACCTGGATTGTGTTGCCACTTGGAATATTGCCAGCCATAGTATTACCTTTATTCGTTTTATTTATGCTTAGGCGCTTTTTTTGAAAGCGCTATCGTATTTTATTGTTTTTATATTAATGTGATTTTGATGTAGACATAGAGTAAGGTCTGGCATCACGCAATGTTGCCCACGTTTTATTTGGCACAGCCGACATAGAAAACTCTAGTGTGCCACCCGCTTGAATGGTGTGATGATCAAGCCAAGTTTTATCAAGCGCTTTACCATTAAGCTTCGCGGCATCAATAAAGTGATGTTGCGCTTTATTATCTTTAGCTTGAATAACAAAGTTTTTTCCGTCTTCTAAGGTCATGGTCACTTTGTCAAATAACGGGCTACCAATCACATATTGGGTTGTGCCTGGAGTTACCGGATAAAAACCAAGTGCGCTAAATATATACCAAGCTGATGTTTGACCATTGTCTTCATCACCCGCATAACCATCAGGTGTCGCTGAATAGAGTTTATTCATTACTTCTCTGACTCTGGTTTGTGCCTTCCAAGGCTGACCAGCATAGTTATATAAATAAATCATGTGCTGAATAGGTTGGTTGCCATGAGCATAGTTGCCCATATTGGCAATTTGCATTTCTCTGATTTCATGAATGGTAAAACCATAATAAGAGTCATCAAAAACAGGTGGCATCTCGAAAACGCTATCCAATTTAGCAACAAAAGCTTCATCGCCGCCAATTAGCTGCTTTAAACCAGCAATATCATGGAAAACTGACCAGGTATAATGAAGGCTATTTCCTTCAGTGAACGCATCGCCCCATTTAAGCGGGTTAAATGGGCTTTGGAAACTACCGTCTTTATTTTTGCCACGCATCCATTTAGTTTCAGGGTCTAACATGTGTTTATAATTGAGTGACCTTGCTTCATAAAGAGCAGCATCATCTTTCTTGCCTAATGATTTAGCTAACGTGGCAATATTAAAATCGGCAAAGGCATATTCTAAAGTACGTGCGGCATTTTCATGAATACCAACATCGTAGGGAATATAACCTAAGTCATTGTAATAACTTAAACCTTCGCGACCAACTGAATACACGGGGCGGCCTTCTTCTACTGTGGCGCTTTTAATCATGCCTTGATATAAAGTTTCAATATCAAAGCCTCTAATACCTTTGTTGTAAGCATCAACAATATTCACCGCAGAGTTAGATCCAATCATCACACCTCTATGACCAGGGCTAGCCCATTCAGGCAACCAGCCGGATTCTTTATAGGTATTGGCTAAGCCTTCCATAATTTGCGCGTCCATGGTTGGATACATTAAGGTGAAAAATGGAAAGACTGCGCGGAAGGTATCCCAAAAGCCATTGTCGGTAAACATATAGCCAGGTAATACTTCGCCATTATAAGGGCTGTAATGGACAATATTATTGTCTTGATCAAATTCATAAAATTTACGTGGAAAGAGTAAAACCCGATAAAGCGCTGAGTAGAATGTTCGCACATCATCGACATTGTCATCTTCAATGCGCAAACGACTTAACTCGGTTTGCCAAGCGTCGAAGGCTTTAGATTTGGTGGTAGCGAAGCTGTCTGCACCTATTTCTCTGGTTAAATTCAATAAGGCTTGTTCATGACTAATAAAGGAAGAGGCCACTTTTACGTGAACTTGTTCACCTTTTTTGGTGTTAAAACCTAGGATTGCGCCGACATGATCGCCTTCACTGTTCGTTGAATTTTTAACTAATTGCCAACCATCTTTCCAGGTGTGATTGACCGCGAAATCTTTATCAAACTGGGCAACAAAATAATTATGAAAATTTTCAGGAACACCGCCATGGTTATTACGGGCATAACCAATAATTTTTCTTTCTTCAGGGATGATTTTGACCATAGAGCCTTTATTAAAGGCATCTAAGATAATGTAAGCATTATCGGTATCTGGAAAAGTAAATTTAAAGTGGGCAGCACGTTCGGTTGGTGTGACTTCGGCGGTGACATCGTAATCGGCTAAATATACTTGGTAATGATGCGGTGCAGATTGCTCGGCCTTGTGAGAAAACCACGATGCTCGTTCATCTTCTTTATATTTAAGCTCACCAGTAACAGCCATCAACGAAAAAGCAGCATAATCATTGAGCCAAGGGCTTGGTTGATGGGTTTGTTTGATGCCCCTAATTTTGTCATCGCCATAATTATAAGTCCAACCATTACCCATTTCTGCGGTCATAGGTGTCCAAAAATTCATTCCCCAAGGAGTCGCTATTGCCGGGTAAGTATTACCGTTAGACAAACTATGTTTAGAATCAGTGCCCATTAACGGATTAACGTATTGAACTAGATTTTCTTTTACTATGTTGATTTTAGCGGGAGCACTCGAAGTTTTTTTTACAATACCACCTTCTTCACATGCGGTTAAAAGTGTAGACAGGATTAAGGCAAAACAAGTTAAATTTTTCATTTTTACTCAATTTTTCTTTAGCGTTAATTAGATAATAATCAATTTATTAAACTTGTCCGCTAATATCTAAGATAAACAGACTGTAATCGATTGCAGTTATTTAGGTTATACTATAGAATTTGAATATTCAAGAATAGATTTTGTATATTGAGCTGAGATTTTATAGAATTGCCATGTTACTTTGCCTTTAAGGCGGTAAAATAACATGGGATTGCATAAATTATTCTTGATTTTATGGTGTTTTTTATTTTGTCATCGGTTGCAGTATTTATGAGTAATCAATTAGATTGGACTTTTTAGGTAAATAATTTTTATGTCTACAATTAAGGAAGTTTGTCAGCTAGCAGGAGTTTCAACTGCCACTGTATCAAGAACATTAAAAAACCCTAATATGGTTAATGTTAAAACCAGAGAACGAATATTTGCTGCTATCGAAAAGGCTGGTTATCGACCTAATGTTATGGCGTCTAGTGTTAAGACAGGTAAGTCTAATTCGTTAGTTGTGTTGGTACCGAACCTTTCTAACCCATTCTTTTTAAGGATTATTCAAGGAATTGAAAAGGCAGCCCAAGAAAATGGTTATTCTGTATTATTAGGGGATACCCAAGGTGAACCACATCGTGAACATGAATATGCTGGCATGGTTTTATCTAATCGTGCAGATGGCTTAATTCATTTGGATCATTCATTCCCTTTTTCGGATAATGATGCGCTCCTAGCAGAAAAAGTACCTATGGTTAGTGTTTGTGAACGCATAGTTTCAGATAAACAATATCCCGTGATTGAACTGGATAATTATTCGGCTTGTCGGGCGCTAGCTAAGCACCTTACCAGTTATGGTCATAAACGTTTTGGTATTATTGCCGGACAAAATGAAAGCCAAATTTTTCGCGATCGACTGGGTGGCATCAAAAGTGTATTAAATGAAGAAGGTATTGATTTTGATGATTCCATGGTGGTTGGTAATGAATACAGTTATGAGTCAGGCTCAGCAGGAGCTAAAGCGCTACTTGCCGGTAAAGTACGGCCTACCGCTATTTTTTGTTTTAATGACGACATTGCTATTGGGGCTATCCATGAAATTAAAAAGCACGGATTAAAAGTTCCTGATGATATCTCTGTCGTGGGATTCGATAATATTAAAGTTTCTGCTTATATGGATCCTCCTTTAACAACTATTGATCAACCCGCCTATGAAATGGGAAGAAAAGCGGTAGAGGTTGTGTTGCAGCAAATTAGGAAGAAACCATTAACAAGAAATCGTGAAATCGTTCAATTTCGCATCATCGAAAGAGCAAGCAGCGGTGCTGTTAGCAGTTAAAGTTATTTAATAAATATTAATAGCAATGTTGGCTGTGTTGACTTCTTATGTTAAGTCATTGAAATAAGTAGATAAGTTTTTTTATGTGTGTTTTGACTAATCATGCTAAAGGTATGAATAGTCGCTTATAAAGCAAAATACTCGATAATATAGTTGACAGTTTTAATTTTACTGATTAGTATCAAATACAACTGTAATCGATTGCAGTTTGTAATAAAAGGAACAACCAAAGTCATTTTAGTAACATACTTTGGTTTTTTTTGTAAGATGGCTGCAATCGATTACAGTTAAAGGGTAGGTTAAAACTCTGTGATTACTGTTTCATTAAGTAAATTTAAACATGACGATTAACGCTATTCCAAATCGGTAATAATTAAAATAATTAAAATAAATTACGAAGGAGAATAACATGAAGGTGAGTACTTCTGGTCGAACAGGCTATTTCCCTTTATCTACAATATTCAAACGCTCAGTAATTTGCACCGCCATTATTTGTGCAATGGGCGTGGCAAATGCAGAAGAAGTAGATAAAGAAAAAGCCAGTAAAGAGAAACTTGAAGAAGTTGAAGTGATTGAAGTGAGGGGTATTCTTGCTTCATCGGCAGCAAACCTATCAATAAAGAGGTTATCAAATGCAGTGGTCAATGCAATAACGGCCGAAGATATTGGTAAATTTCCTGATAAAAATATTGCCGATTCATTGCAGCGCGTTCCTGGTGTTGTTATCACGCGAGATGGTGGTGAAGGGGATAACGTAAGTATTCGTGGTTTATCTTCAGACTTTACCTTAACTCAACTAAACGGCAATTTCATTGCTTCATCTCCAGGTAAACCTTCTCGATCTTTTTCATATGCACTGTTACCTTCTACTATGATAGAGCGTGTTGAAGTATACAAATCTTCAGAAGCTCGGTTAGATGAAGGTGGCATTGGTGGTACGGTGTTATTACATTCCCTTAAGCCACTTAATATGGAGAAAAATTCAGGATTCATTAATCTTGAAACTACCTATGCTGATATTACGGATGAATTTGAACCTCAGTTTAGCGGTATTTATTCATGGAAAAATGACGCCGAAAATTTTGGCATATTAGTGGGTTATACCCAGCAAGAACGTACTAATAGAGAGCAAACTTCTCGCGTTAATATCGTTAATAAAAACTTTTCCTATCAGGAACGTGTCGACAACCAATTGGTAGAGGGCGGTGCGTTTGGCTTTGCTCCTCAAAGTATGGTGCAGGAAGTACTTGAAGAAAGCCGAAACCGTATCGGTACTCAGCTTTCTACTCAATGGCAACTTAGCGAAAATTTACAACTGGGTTTTAACTATTTTGGTTTTACCTTAGAGCAAGACTCCGTACTTAATCAATTAGAGTATCCTGAATGGCATAATAACGATCGGTATTGGACTAATGTTCGTGTTGATGCTGATGCTGAATGGGTTACCGGTATTGATTATTCGAACGGTGCCGGTGGTAGTGAACAGGTTTTTGATATTCCAAGAATTAATGGCGAATATACTCGAGAAGAGTCAACTTCTGATACTTTTGATTTTTACGCTGAATACGACGGAGACAATATCAGCGCAAAACTTGTCTTTGGTCATACCGAAGCTGAAGGTGGTCCGTCACAAAAATACCGAGCGGCATATTACCCTAAAGCAGCATCAGCTTTTTATGGTTACGACCTTACAGGCCACCAGTTAACCACTTATATGGATCCTGAGATGTTTAATAATCTTCAGGCTGGCATTGGTGGTGATCCTGATGTTGGTGCAACCGATTCGAGTTTTGTTACTGGTACGCAAGAAGAAGATTATGTACAACTTGATATTGAATATTTTGTCGATTACGGCATTATCGAAACTTTGCATTTTGGAGCTAAATATCGTGATGGAAAGATTCATCGTGATACACGAAATACCTTCTACTTATCGCCAGATTTTGACATAGCAGCTGCAGAAGCGGGGGATGGTATCAGTTTAGATGATGACTATTCTCGAAATGGCGGTATTCCAGCAATCACTGACGTACTTGCAAATGCGCCGTTAGATAACTTATCTGGTGTCATAAATACTAATTTATTCCCAGCGGTAAATTGGAATAAATATGCAAGCATATTAAATGATAACTTTGTTCGTTATACCCGTAACGAACCAAATTTTATTTATGAAGTTGAAGAAGAAATTATAGCGGCTTATATTCAAGCTGATTTCAAATATAAAAACCTACGTGGTAATTTTGGTTTGCGGTTTGTTGAGACGACAACCACAAGTACAGCAACAGATAAAGTCGTTTACCGACTAGATTATAAAGATGAAGATGGTAATCCAATCCCTGACTCTGAAGGACGCCATGAAGAGTTTATCGTAAATGAGAAAGTTAATGATAACTCACATGTCTTACCTAGTTTTAATATTGCTTGGGACATTGATGATAATTGGGTACTTCGTGGTGCAGCGGCACAGGTTATATCACGCCCTGATTATGAAGATTTAGGTGACTTCCAAACACTAACCTATACCTCAAGTGAATATTCGGCCGATCGTTCATTGGAAACCGCTTATGATCCGATAACTGATGGTGAAGGCTGGGTTGGCTCAGGCGGTAATTCAAACTTAAAACCGTTAGAGTCTACACAATTAGACTTATCACTTGAATATTATTATGGCGAGGGTTCTGGAGCAAGTATAGGGCTATTTAAGAAAGATATAGACAACTTTGTTGTACCGCTCATTATTGATGTAAGTCGTAGCTTACCAGAGCGTAGCTTTACAGTTGAAAGTGCGAGTAATCAAAGTGTATCTGCAGGTGGCGATGATTTCTTGGTAAGAAATTACAGTACTAATGCGAATGGCACGAATGCTGAATCAACAGGTGTTGAAGTTTCTTGGCAACACTTTTTTGATAATGGTTTTGGTTTTTTTGCAAACTACACCTATAACGATACCAACCAAGCAGACGTTGAATTAAATGGTGCCAAAGTTGGAGAATCACCACTCATTGGCTCGTCTGATTACCAAGCAAATTTTTCAGCGTTTTATGAGGATGACTTATTCAGTGTTCGTGCATCCATAAACAGAAAAGGTCCATCTGTCGGCAGTTATGTTTCTTCATGGGAAACTAATTTTTATACCGATACTTACGACCAAGTTGATGTGAATGCTAGCTTTAGCCTAACAGATAAACTTGTACTTTCAGCCTCTGTAGTCAACTTAACGGAATCTGAGTCTTATACGTATTTAGGGAACGACACTAAAAATCGCTTTAGATCAAATTCATATGGTGGTCGTCGATTCTACGCTGGGATTACCTATAGATTTTAATAATTATTATCTCCAACTCTAAGCGCTTAAACGCGTATATAAAAAAATATTGGATCGAGGAATGAAAATGAAGAATATTAATATGACTAAAACGTCGTTAGCGGTATTACTTGCTATGAGTACGTTGGTAGGTTGTGGCGGTGCAGACACGCCAAACCCAGAGAATATTCCTGAGCGCGCTGCAGTAAATGATATTACCGCCGCAGATATTTCGGGCTCAGCAGTAAAAGGTACCTTGAGTAATGCTGATGTTTCAGTCATTCAAATGAATGGCTCAACAGCTAATATAACCACTGATAGTCGAACGGATAGCAGTGGCGCAGTTAGCTTTACTGTTCAAGGTGATGCCGGTTTTGGCATTGACAGTATGTTTAAAGTGGTAGTTACCGCTCAAAGTGATACCAACATGATGTGTGATGCCATTAGTTGTGCGGGCACAGAGCTCGGTGAGAGCCTTAGTGGTTCGCCATTAACTGGTTCGCAGCTGACAACATTAACGTATGTTGCAGTCCCTTATGCAAATGCCTCTGATAGCCAAGTAGATGCGATCTTTCAAGCGAATGCATTAACAACTATAGCAACATCATTAATTGAAAAATCAGTAGAAGAAGGAAGGAATGTCTCGGTAAGGCCGCTCTATGAAATGGCTCTTGCAGAGTTTTCAACAATAACACTTAAAGCTATTGGTGTATTTTCACCGAGTTCAAATATTTTCCAAATGCCGCTGATTAGTGCAGAAGCCTATGAAAATTTTGTTGTCGACCAAGATTGTGAAATGGTGTCTCCGATAGACGAAAATGGTGATCCGCTTGTTGATGAAAATGGCGACCCTCTTGTTGATGAAAATGGTGACTCTTTTGTTGATGAAAATGGTGATCCGCTTGTTGATGAAAACGGTGACGAAGTAACCGTAGAATCATGTACTGACATTCTTGCTGATACAGAAGTTATTAAGCTATCGCTTGCTAATGCTGCCTTTGCGAATATTAATGAATTTGAAAGCTTTAATGCGCTTTATGATGAGACAGTATCACGTACTACTGCTGCCATGTCTGGCGATGAGACAGTTTTAAAACCTATTCGTGAAAGGTTATTTGCTTCTGTTGAAGCAATTCCATTTCTTGGACAATTAGGGATAGCTGCTGAGCAAGTGATTAATGTCGAACTACCGTTTTTAGATAATGTTTCAAGTGGCGGTCCAGTTCAAGAAGTGACTACAGCTGAAAACCTTGCAGGTGCAATAATTACAGCAAGAAACCGTATTGGTGATGGTGAAGCTGAAGCTATGGCATTTGATGGCGATGTTAATACTAAATGGTTAGATCACAATGATTGGGCTGGTGCGCCAACGGTTGAAAACCCTGCGTGGGTTCAAGTACAGTTTGAGCAAGCACATGCGGTAAGTAGCCTATTTATTACCAGTGCAAATGATGCCGATGGCCGAGATCCAGAGAACTTTAATATTCTTGGTTCTAACGACGGTGTCACTTGGGTAACGTTAGCTAAATTTGTAGGTGAATCATTTGATGAACGCTTTGAGCGTAAAGAGTTTAGATTTTCTAATGGTCTCGCTTATAGCTATTACCGAGTCGATATCACTAAAAATAAAGGTGATGACACATTAATGCAATTGGCAGAAATTCAGTTGGTAGGTCCAATCTATGAGAGTGTTGATCATACTGACCCAGTCGGTACCGGCACTATCACTGCACGTAATCGAATTGGTGATGGTGAAGCTGAAACCATGGCCTTTGATAATAACCCTGAAACTAAATGGTTAGATCACAATGATTGGGCAGGTGCACCAACAGTAGAGGATCCTTCATGGACGCAGGTTGACTTCCCTGAAGCTGTAGCCGTTAATGCTTTGGCTATCACCAGTGCTAACGATGCTGATGGTCGAGATCCTGAAAACTTTACCTTGGTTGGTTCAAATGACGGTGGTGTTACTTGGGTAACGGTTGGTTCTTGGATCGGTGAAGGCTTTGATGACCGCTTTGAACGTAAGGTATTTAGCGTTGATAATTTATTAGCATTTACTAGCTATCGTTTGAATATCACTAAAAACAAAGGTGATGATACGTTAATGCAATTAGCTGAAATAGAGTTAATTGGACCTGAGTTAGCTGGTCTAAATCATGGCATGACGCCAGGCGTAATCATTACAGCACGTAATCGCATAGGTGATGGCGAAGCGGAAACAATGGCTTTTGATGGCGATGCTAACACTAAGTGGTTAGATCACAATGATTGGACTGGAGCACCTACGGTAGAGGATCCTTCATGGGTACAAGTAGAGCTACCTGCAGCGGCAACGGTGAACAAATTAGCCATTGTCAGTGCAAATGATGCCGATGCTCGTGACCCAGAAAATTTTGACCTACTAGCTTCTAATGATGGGCTAACTTGGGTTGTGCTGAAAAGCTGGGTTGGCGAGAGCTTTGATGAACGTTTTGAACGTAAACAGTTTAGCTTTGGCAATGATCTTGGTTTTAGCTTCTATCGCTTAAACATCACCAAGAACAAAGGCGATGATGGTTTAATGCAAGTAGCTGAAATCGAGTTGATAGGTCCGCAGTATGCATCTGTCGATCATTCATCAGACCCAAGTTCGGTTATTACCGCACGTAATAGAATTGGTGATGGTGAAGCTGAAAGTAAGGCCTTTGATGATGATGTAAACACCAAATGGTTAGATCATAATGATTGGGCTGGAGCACCGACAGTTGAAGATCCTTCATGGGTTCAAGTAGACTTCACAGAAAATAAAATTGTGACGAGTTTAGCCATTACCAGTGCTAATGATGCTGACGGTCGTGACCCAGAAAACTTCAATTTGCAAGGTTCTAATGATGGTGGTGTTACTTGGTCTCCTATCGCTATTTGGGTAGGTGAATCTTGGGATAATCGTTTTGAACGTAAATTATTTGAAATGGGTAACGGATTTGCTTATAGCAGCTACCGTCTAAATATCACTAAGAACAAAGGTGATGATACCTTGATGCAAATAGCTGAAATCGAGTTAATAGGACCTGACTTATAAACTAGCACTTTACTTGTGTAGAGACAGTGTTCATGTGAGTAATCTCCCTTACACACGAACACATGAGCATTGTCTTCTACACACTTTTAATCAATATTGAATTATTGGTGTGTGATTTGATTCTCCATACCAGAACACAGACCAATAAAAGACATTATTATGAACATAAAGAAAACAACCCGAATAGATATCTTTTCCGTTACGATTTTTTTTCTTAGCAGTACAATTTTTACTGCCGGTGCTACTGCAACGGATGAAATTAATAAAGACAAACCGCCATTTTCATTAACCTTAGAGCAGGTTGAAAAATGGTCTCCTAATTCAGCGTTCACTGATAAAAACAATATCTCATCGGTGCCGCTGAGTAAGCGATTTGTTGCTGACCTGGGTAATAATAGCCAGCCACTTGATGCTCAGGTTAAGGTGTTAATGGCGCCTGATGGTATGAACAATTTTGCTAATTACCTCACAGAGCAAAACAAGTTTAACTTGTATAATTTTACCCATTGGTCACACATTGATGTGCTTAATTGGTTTGCCGGCACAGCAAATGAAACAGTAAACTTGCCTGCGAGACCATGGGTAGAAACCGCACATCGTAATGGCGTAAAAGTTATTGGTACTGTGTATCTATCTGTTGCGCAATATGGCGGTAATGTTGAAACGGTCGCTCGGTTGTTGCAAAAAAATGCTAACGGTGAATTTATCTTAGCCAAAAAATTAGTCGCGATAGCCGACTTTTATGGCTTTGATGGTTGGCTCATTAATCCTGAAACCAATTTAACTTATGTTAAAAATGCGCAAGGCGAAGTGGTTGAAGGCAAGTTTGAGTATCAAAATTCCGCCTTGTTAGGCAAAAAAATGCAAGCGTTTATGCAGTATTTAACCGCTATTGCACCAAAGGCAATGGAAATTCATTGGTATGACTCAATGTTGCTTGATGGCTCAGTTAAATGGCAAAACCAGCTAAACGAAAAAAATGCGCCTTTTTTACAACATAAAGAGCAGCGTATTAGTGATGCCATGTTTATGAATTATTGGTGGAACGCGAAGATGGTCGAAGCATCGCGGGATTATGTGACAAAACTAGGTCGTTCTCGATATGATTTATATTTTGGTGCCGATCTTTCTCCCGCACGTAATGCTCAGCGTATGTTTGAGCAGAGTGAATGGTTATATGCGCTCTTTCCAGAAAATACAGCCTTAAGCTCTATTGCTTTGTTTGGTAACGATGTTAACTACACATTTAAAGGTAACAAAGATACTCAAGCGTTTAGTGACTTTAGACACAACAAGATGGATTATCGACGTTTTTATCAGACAGAAACCCAACTGTTTGCTGGTAATGATTTAAACCTTTATAGCCATGATGAACGCTCGCAGTGGCCAGGAGTAGGTCGCTTTGTACCAGCAAAATCAACGCTTTCTCAATTACCCTTTACCACCAGCTTTAATACTGGTCATGGTTTATTCAAAGCGAATAACGGCAAAGTAACATCAGGCGAGTGGCATGATGTGGCTCAGCAAGATATTTTACCTACCTGGCAGTTTGCTATACAAGGTAACGATTCGCTAGAGATCTATTATGATTTTGAACAAGCGTTTCACGGTGGTAATTCGCTCGCTATCCGAGGTGATTTGAGCAAAGGGGATGCCAATATTCCACTTTATCAGAGCGCGTTTATACTAAATAAAGCGAGCAAAATAACCTTGGTTTCTAAACAAGAAAATTTGGGCCATCAGATGTCAATTTGGCTATTAACATCGGAGGATGAGTTACTCAGTTTTGCAATAAACCCCACTGATAAACAATGGCACAAGCAGGTGAGTTCGTTAGCTCAATACAGCGGAAAAACTATTGTGAAAATTGGTGTGCAATTGAATAACGATTCAGTCGCTAATTTTTCAGCCAATATTGGCTATTTGAGTATTCAATAATGGCTTGTCTTGAAGTGTGTATCAGCAGTGATAACCTTGCGAAAATGACCGTTAATATTAGTAGTGCATATCAAGCCGGTGCTCAACGCATAGAATTGTGCGCTGCTATGGAACTAGATGGTTTAACACCTGAAATAGCTGCCGTTACACTAGCACGTCAAGCCTTTAAAGATCGAGCTGGTTTATTAGTGATGATTCGCCCTCGGGCGGGAGACTTTCATTATGATGAAGCTGAGATTTTATTAATGCTGCAACAAATACAACAAGTAGCTGATGCAGGCGCAGATGGTGTCGTCTTTGGTGCTTTAGATAAGTTAAATACTTCGATAGATATGCATACCATGGAGAGGTTTTTGTCCTTAAGTAAACGACTTAATTTAGAAGTGGGCTTTCATCGCGCTTTTGACGCCATTACTGATAGAGAACAAGCATTACAGCAGCTTAAACAGCTTAATGTTAAACGAGTGCTAACCAGCGGCACTGTGTGGGGAGAGTCAACCTCAGCATTATCAGGTATCAATACTTTAGTGAAGCTTATTGGCTTAGCCAAGCAAGACATTGAGATTGTAATTTCTGGCAGTATTAACCCGCTTAATGCGCGAACCATATTTGACCAAATAACCCAACTCAAAACATTAGTCTCTTTTCATAGCTATTCAAGTGTATTGACTAATGGTGAAATTAATCAAGATACCGTGAAAGCCTTACTCAAAATAGATTAGTAATCATGTGTAAGTTTTCTATTTTTTTTTGTAATCGATTGCTGTTTGCTTTCTATTTACCTCGATAAACAACTAAGTTAATTACCTATGCCAACTACAGAATTATGTTACACACCTAAGGAAGAACGTTTATGCCTCAATGGCGACTGGCAATTTCGCCAACACGGCCAAGAAGCGTGGCTAGCTGCACAGGTACCAGGTTGCAATTTTACCGATTTATTAAATAATCAGCAGATAAACGAACCTTTTTTTCGTACAGAAGAAAACCAATTACAATGGATAGAAAAGCACGATTGGGAATACCTTAAATTTTTTCAGGTCAATGAATCCATGTTTAAGGCATCTGAACTAGCCCTTATTTTTGCAGGACTTGATACCTATTGCGATGTTTTCCTTAACGATGTACTTATTTTACAAAGCAACAATATGTTTGTCGGTCATAGAGTATTATGTAAACCACACTTATGTATTGGTGAAAATATTTTACGAGTTGTTTTTCGCTCACCCATTAATGAAGTAATGCCGACATTTAAAGAAAACGGCTTTACTTACCCTGCAGAGAACGACAAGTCAGAAGAACGTTTGAGTGTTTTTACCCGAAAAGCACCTTATCATTATGGCTGGGATTGGGGACCAAGATTTGTTACTTCGGGCATATGGCGCGAGGTCTATTTAGAGGCTGTTAATAAAGCATGTATTGAAGATGTTTATGTGCAGCAAAAACAACTGTCTGAAGAATCTGCTCAGTTAAATTTTCAAATATCGCTAAGCAATGCTGAACAATTTAACGGGACGCTCCATATTGAGTGTCTCAATGACAGTGCCTTATCGCAGCAAATAGACATTAGCGTGAATGCGCAGCAAAATAAAATAAACCTTCCTTTGTCGATCAATAAGCCGAACCTCTGGTGGCCAAATGGTCTTGGTGAAGCTTTTCTTTATCAATTTAAAGTATCTTTATCATCTGAGCAGCAATGTATTAGTTCAAAAAAAGTGGCTATCGGGTTGCGTACTATTGAAGTAATTAATGAAGCGGATGAGTTTGGTGAGTCTTTTTATCTGAAAGTTAATGGCCTGCCAACGTTTATGAAAGGTGCTAATTACATTCCCTCAGATAGTTTCTTAAATCGTGTCTCTGGCAGTAAATATCAGCGCATATTTGACGACGCCGTAGCAGCCAATATGAATATGCTCAGAGTGTGGGGTGGTGGTATTTATGAGAACGATGAATTTTATCAACTAGCAGATAAGCACGGTATTCTCATTTGGCAAGACTTTATGTTTGCTTGCAGTTTGTACCCTGCCGATAATGATTTTTTAAATACCGTGGCCGACGAAGTTGAATACAATGTTAAACGCTTGCGTAATCATGCCTGTATCGCACTTTGGTGCGGCAACAATGAAACGGAAATGGGCATAGAATTTTGGCAGTGGCCAACAACCTTTAATTACAGCGATGAACTGTATCAGCAACTAAAACAAGATTATGCCAAGCTGTTTCAAGCGGTATTGCCAGAATTGGTCAGACGTTTTGATCCAGAGCGTTTTTATTTTTCATCTTCTCCTATTGGTTTTTGGGAAAATAAAGCCGACGACAACCGTGGTGATAATCATTATTGGGGCGTATGGCATGGTGAAGAGCCCTTTAGTGAATTTAAGCAACGTGTGCCTCGGTTTATGAGTGAATTTGGCTTTCAGTCATTTCCAATTATGGACTCAGTTAAAAAGTATTCACTTGAAGAAGATTGGCATATTGATTCTGTAGTAATGAAAGCACATCAAAAACACCCAAGAGGCAATAGTTTAATTCGTCAATATATGAAAGATGAGTATCAAGATCCGAAAGATTTTGAGAGCTTTTTATATTTGAGTCAGGTTCAGCAAGCCTTGGGGTTGAAAATTGCCTTTGAAGCACACCGTAGCGCTATGCCGTTTTGTATGGGGACACTTTACTGGCAATTTAACGACTGTTGGCCAGTGGCTTCATGGTCGGGCATTGATTATTATGGCCGTTGGAAAGCACTGCACTATCAGGCGCAACGTTGTTTTAAACCTATTGCCGTCTTTGTTGATGAAAGTGTTGATGAAAGTAATGGCACGCTGAAAGTTAATATTGTCTGTGACCAGCGCCAATCATCAAGGCTATTACTGACAGAGCAACTACTGACATTAGATGGGCACATACTCGGGGCAGAGCAAAAAATTATTGAGACCAAGCCACTAACAAGTGAAGTTCATTCAAGCACCAGCATTAATAAGCTTCTAGCGAGTGCTGATAAGAGTAATGTGTTTTTTGTTGCCTGTTTACATGAAATTGATAGTAAAGGTCAGCCTCAAAAGGTGATCAGTGAAGCGATACATTATTTTACTGCCACTAGAGATCTCAAGTTATCAAACGCTACGTTAACCGTGCATAAATCTGTGGTGGATAATCAAATAAAATTATCTTTGTCTGCTGATTATTTGATGCGTCAAGTCTACGTGTCTATTGAGGAACTTAATGGGAATTTTTCTGACAATTTCTTTGATTTATTACCACAGCAATCAAAACAAGTAAGTATATCGACGGAAGGAAAAACTGCACAAGAAGTGTCTTTACTACTAGAAACAATACGTATAGTGTCCATTTTTGATACTTACCAATAATAATAAAAATAATAAGGTAAATTAATGTCGTTACATTTACTCGATCTTGTCATCATTGCTTTGTATTTAATAGGCACCATAGCGATAGGTTTTTACCTGTCTAAGCGGGCTTCTAAAAACTTAGACTCTTATTTTTTAGGTGGCAAGAAAATCCCTTGGTGGGTGTTAGGTGTATCTAACGCTTCAGGGATGTTTGATATAACGGGCACCATGTGGTTAGTCTCCATGTGCTTTGTTTATGGTATGAAAAGCGCGTGGTTACCGTGGATTTGGCCGATATTTAACCAAGTGTTTTTAATGATTTATTTGTCGGCATGGCTGCGCCGCTCTAACGTAATGACTGGCGCTGAATGGCTGAGAACGCGCTTTGGCAGTGGTCGTGGCGCTGAGCTTTGTCATATTGCCGTGGTTATTTTTGCCGTTATTAGCGCTATTGGTTTTATCGCTTATGCCTTTAAGGGCATAGGTAAATTTGCCGTGATTTTCTTTCCTTGGGATTTATCCCCTGATGTTTATGCCATTATCATCTTCAGCATTACTACCCTTTACGTAGTGAAAGGTGGTATGTATAGCGTGGTTTTCACCGAATTACTTCAATTCGTTATTATGACCATCGCTGCTATTGCGGTTGGCGTTATTGCGATGAATTTAGTGAGTGTCGATGCCTTAAATGCAGTCATTCCCGCGGGTTGGAAGGATTTGTTTTTTAGCTGGCAGCTTGAATTAGACTGGCGTGGTGTTATTGATTCAGTCAACGACAAAATACAAGATGATGGTTTTACCCTGTTTGGTTTCTTTTTTATGATGATGCTATTTAAAGGGGTGCTATCGAGTATTGCCGGGCCAGTACCTAACTACGATATGCAACGCATTTTAGCGACAAAAAATCCTAAAGAAGCAGCAAAAATGAGTGGTATCGTTTCATTAGTGATGTTTTTTCCACGCTACATGATGGTGGCAGGGTTAACGATATTGGCATTGGTATATATGGGGCCAGAAATACAAGCCAGCAATGAAGTCTTCGATTTTGAACAAATATTACCTTACGCCATTAAAAACTTTATTCCAGTAGGATTAACGGGGTTGCTAATCGCTGGTTTATTGGCAGCGTTTATGTCGACTTATGCCGCCACGGTTAATGCAGCGCCAGCGTATATTGTTAATGACATCTACAAACGTTACTTCAAACCTAATGCTAGTCAAAAAGAATACATTAAAATGAGTTATTGGGTTTCTACAATACTCGTTATTATCGGTGTTGGTGTCGGTTATATGATTACCAGCATCAATGACATCATGCAATGGATTTTCGGCGCTTTGTTTGGCGGTTATGCGGCAGCCAATGTACTAAAATGGCATTGGTGGCGATTTAATGCCTATGGTTATTTTTGGGGCATGATGTCGGGCTTAATGGCGTCACTTGCGTTACCGTTATTTTTCCCAAGCTTACAACCTTTGTACGCCTTTCCTTATTTATTACTGGCCGGACTAGTAGGCTCTGTTATAGGCACCTTATTAACCGCGCCAGAAGATGATGTTGTATTGATGTCTTTCTATGAAAAAGTTAGACCTTGGGGCTTTTGGCAACCCATCAAAGAAAAGGTCATCGCACAAAATCCAGAATTTAAGCCGTGTAATACCTTGCCACGCGATGCCTTTAATATTGTAGTGGGCATGACTTGGCAAATATCACTGGTGGTATTACCCATTTATCTAGTGATCAAAGAATTTGAGTCGATGTTAATGGCTTTTACGGTAACGTTGCTAACGTCATGGATTTTGAAAAAGAATTGGTATGACAAGCTTGAAAATTAGTTTGAATCATATAAAGACGCACGAATGAATTACTTTAAATAAACACTTATTTACATGAGATAACGAAGCAGATAAATATGAATAAAATAATGAAAACTACTGCAGTAAAGCTCTTATCTGTATTGATGCTGGTCGGTTGTGGCACTGCTAATAACAATACAGAATTATCTAGCCAGCAAGCTAAAGAGCACGGGAGTGCAGCAATTAGCCAAGCAACGGATGTCTTAGATTTTGTTGACCCTTTTATTGGCACCGGTGGCCATGGTCATACATTTCCTGGCGCAACAGTGCCTTTTGGCATGGTGCAATTAAGCCCTGATAACTTAACCAAATCGCGTTGGGATTGGACCTCAGGCTATCATTACTCTGATGAAACCTTATTAGGGTTTAGCCATACCCATTTATCAGGGACGGGCGTTGGAGACTTATTGGATATTTTAGTGATGCCTTTTGTTTCTACTTATCCAGAAAATAGTCAAAATGAGGTAGAGCACCTTTTTGCAACTTATAAAAAAGAAAATGAAACCGCGTCTGCGGGCTATTACTCTGTCTACCTTGAAGATGAAGAAATAAAAGCAGAGCTAACGGCTACTGCCAGAGTTGGGGTACATAAATACACTTTTGGTGATAAAGGTGTACCGAAAATATTAGTGGATTTAGGCTACGCGCAAAATTTCGATAAACCGGTCGATACTTATTTTAAGATTGAAAATGAAACGACTTTAGTGGGCTATAGAAAATCTAGCGGCTGGGCAAAATTTCAACCAGTGTATTTTGTTATGGAATTTAGTGAGCCCTTTACTTATCAATTCTTCGCTGATAAACAAAGTGTTGATGGTAGTGAAATAACTGCGGTTAAAAGCGAAGCGGTGCTAAATTTTTCACAATTAAGTAACAGCTCAGTAATCGTTAAAGTGGGCTTGTCGTACGCCAGTATCGAAGGCGCCAGAAAGAACATTGCTGTTGAAACATCTGGCTTTAATTTTGATGAAGTGAAACTAGCGGCAGAAAACACTTGGCGTAAACAGCTCAATAAAATAACGGTAATTGATGATAATAAGGTAGAAAAAACCAAGTTTTATACTGCTTTGTATCACTCCTTTATGGCGCCGCATTTATTTAGTGATGCCAATGGCGAGTATTATGGCGCCGACGGAAAAACGCATACCGCAGAAGGTTATAAGAGGTATACGCTATTTTCTTTATGGGATACGTTTAGGGCTTTACATCCGCTTATCACCATTACCAATCCTGAGTTGGTTGACGACTTAGTTAAATCAATGATGGCTTTTTATGATGAGGCTGGTTTGTTACCTAGCTGGGATCTGATGTCAAATGAAACCGACGTTATGATTGGTTATCATGCCGTACCGGTATTGGTTGATGCTTATCTTAAAGGCTTGACCAGTGTTGATGGCGAAAAGCTGTTCACAGCAGTAAAAAAATCGGCGATGCAAAAACGCTTTGGTATTGATTTATTTGACCAATATGGCTACGTGCCTTCAGACTTAGAAGTAGAAGCTGTTTCAAAAACACTCGAATATGCCTATGATGACTGGGCAATTGCACAGCTGGCGCAAGCACTAAATAAAACCGATGAATATGAGTACTTTAATCAAAGAGCGCAATCGTATAAAACCTTATTTGATAAGAGTGTTGGTTTTATGCGCGGCAAAGATAAAAATGGACAATGGGTTGAAAACTTTAGCCCAACCCATGTTGATCATAGAACCACGGATTACACTGAAGCGAATGCTTGGCAATACACTTGGTTTGTTCCACACGATGTTGAAGGTTTAATTGATTTATTTGGCAGTGAACAGCAATTTATCAGCAAGCTTGATTCACTCTTTACCGTTAGTTCTAAAATGGAAGGTGACGTATCACCTGATATTTCAGGACTCATTGGCCAATATGCCCATGGTAACGAGCCTTGCCATCATATTCCTTATTTATATGCCTTTACTGAGGACAAATGGAAAGGTGAGCAGAAAATAAGAGAAATTCGCCAAACGATGTATCGAGCCGATCCCGATGGCTTGGCAGGTAATGATGATGTTGGTCAAATGTCGTCATGGTATGTATTGAGTGCGTTAGGCTTCTATCCGCTAAATCCTGCCGATGGCCGATATGTTTTTGGTACGCCTTTGTTTGAGCAAGTAACGTTAAATCATGACAATGGTGAGAAATTTATTATTGGACAAACTAATAATAATGGTAAAAATTATGTAGAAAACGTTATGCTTAATAAGAAAAACCTAGAGAGAAATTACATTAATTACAAAGAGTTAATGAGTTCAGGAAAGCTAAAGTTTTCATTTAAATAATTAACTTTATAATAATTATACACGACAGTGATTCACTGTCGTGTATGAGATAATTTACCTTTCTTAATTATACTTTAAAATATATTTATTTTTAATAGCTCTGCAATCGATTACAGTTTATAAGGTAAAATTATAAAATTAACGGGGTTCTAATGAATCCTCTTGGAAAGATACATTTGTGGAAAAACAATGTTAGCGAATAAAAACACATTATTTATGGGTATTGACGGCGGTGGTACTAAATGTCGGGTACGTATCGAGTCAGGAACAGGGCAACTGCTTGGCACAGGCCTAGGTGGTACTGCTAATCCATCACAGGGTTTAATAAAGGTAGCCAGTTCAATTACTACCGCGACTGAAATGGCGTTGAAAGAAGCGAACTTATCACCAAGCTGCATGGAGAATATTGTTGTTGGAGCAGGTTTAGCTGGATTACATTTATCGCAATATCATCAGCTTATGCTCAGCTGGCAGCACCCATTTAAAGCTCTATTTTTAACGGATGACTTACAAGCCGCGTTACTTGGTGCTCACCAAGGTAACGAAGGCGCAGTCGTTATAGTGGGTACTGGTTTTAGTGCCATGTCACTGGTAAATGGTGAGAAATCAGCCATTGGAGGTTACGGATTTTTAATGGCGGATCACTGCAGTGGTTCTTGGATAGGGCATCAAGCCGTGCAAGCAGCTTTATTAGATATTGATAATTTAGCAGAGAAAACTTTATTAACTGCAATGCTTGAAGATAAGTTTTATGGGAATGTCAAAGATAATGGCTGTGAATTAGCCAATGCACTTGTTGGTGCCACGCCCAAAGATTATGGAGAGATTGCGCCGTTAGTTTTTCTTGCCGCTGAAAAGCAGGACTCTGTCGCTTTGAAAATTTTACATCAGAGCCGAGAATTCATTGCACGGGTCATTGATCTTCTAGCCAAAACTAACCCCGCAAGAATATCACTTGTTGGTGGTATCGGCGAACAACTAAAGCCTAGCTTTAACCGGGATTTTTTAAATAAATTATCTCAGCCAAAACAATCTCCAGAGCAGGGGGCAATCCATTTTGCTAAAGCTCAATATCAAATTGGCAATAACGCATTTTAAACCGCTTTATTTACAAAGGAATTATAAATGACTAGCAAACGTGAATTTTTAAAAATGTCATTGTTCGGCACTTCATTACTTGGTATCACAGGACTCTTCTCTAAAAGCCAAGCATACAGTGAAGTAAATAAAAATACGACTAAACCTATTGTTATCTCTACTTGGAATCATGGATTAGCAGCTAATCATGTTGCTTGGCAAGTGTTGTCTGATGGTGGCAAAGCCATTGATGCGGTAGAGCAAGGGGTAAGAGTGCCTGAAGCGGACCCATCGGTAATGACAGTTGGTTATGGTGGCTATCCTGACCGAGAGGGTAAAGTAACCCTTGATGCCTGCATCATGGATGAAAATCAAAATTGTGGCTCAGTCGCTTTCTTGCAAAATATCAAACACCCTATTTCAGTGGCGCGCTTAGTGATGGATAAAACCCCGCATGTCATGCTAGTGGGGGAAGGAGCACTTGAATTTGCCAAATCTCAAGGCTTTAAGGAAGAAAACTTATTAACAGATAAAGCTAAGATGGCATGGCAAGACTGGTTGAAAGAATCGAAATATAGTCCGGTTATCAATGTAGAAAATCATGACACCATTGGTATGTTGGCGCTTGATAATAATGGTGATTTGTCAGGAGCCTGCACCACCAGTGGTGCAGCTTTTAAAATGTCAGGTCGTGTAGGAGATTCTCCAATCATTGGTGCAGGACTCTATGTTGATAATGAAATTGGCGCGGCAACTGCGACAGGTATGGGGGAGTTAATGATCAAAACCGTTGGTTGTCATTTAGTGGTTGAAATGATGCGACAAGGGTTAAGCCCAGAGCAGGCTTGTAAAGCGGCTGTTGAACGTATTGCTAAAAAGCTAGGTGATTATAAACAATTTCAAGTAGGTTTTTTGGCGCTAAATAAAGCGGGGGAGTATGGCTCATATTGTATTCAGTCGGGATTCAATTATGCGGTGACTGATAAATCAGGCAGTGAGCTGCAAGATGCTAAAAGTATTTTGTAAGACATAAATACAATCGCCTCATTAAGATAGTGAAGTGCAGGCTAATGATAAAAAATTAAAAAGAGAATAAGATAAAATGAACAAGATATTTTTGCTAACTTTAGGCATTTTAGTAAGTTTAGTTAGTTTAATGGCATCAAGCAACGAGGCAAATAACGCTGAATCATTAATGATAAAATCGCCAAACAACACTGTGGGTATTGAGTTTATACTCGCTAATGGTGCACCTCACTATCGTGTTTTTACCGGCGAAGATGAAATTATTTCGCCATCTAAGTTAGGGTTTCGCTTTAAAGACCAGCAGCCGTTATTAGCAGATTTTACTCTTGTTTCTTCATTTGAGCAGCTTGTGCAAAAAAATTGGCAAAAGCTTTGGGGGCAGTCAAAAAATGTAAGTAATCACTATCGTGAACTGCATGTTAAATTAAAGGAGACGACAGCACAAAATAGAGAATTGCACTTGATATTTAGGGCATACAATGATGGTGTTGCTTTTCGCTATGCGTTACCAGAGCAAGCAAATTTAGGTCAATTCTCAATAACCTCTGAGGAAACAGAGTTTGCCTTTAATAAAGATCACAGTGCATGGTGGATTCCTGCTAACTACGACAGCTATGAAGCGAATTATCAAAAGTCATTATTAAGCGAAGTGACGGCAATCAATACCCCTGTAACCATGAAAACAACAAGCGGTTTATATCTAAGTGTGCATGAAGCAGCACTGACCAACTATGCCGGTATGACACTGATTAAAAAATCACAACAGCCCCTCATCTTGACCAGTGATCTTGTGCCTTGGCCTGATGGCGTAAAAGTAAAAGCAGCAACTCCTTTTGAAACGCCGTGGCGAACTATTCAAATAGGCAAGACTGCTGGCGAGCTTATTGAGTCTAACTTAATTGTCAATTTAAATGAGCCAAGTGTTATTAAAGATACCTCATGGATAAAACCGATGAAATATGTTGGTATTTGGTGGGGCATGCACATGCGTAAATATACTTGGGAAGCTGGTGATAAACATGGCGCTACCACTGAAAATACTAAAAAATATATTGATTTTGCCAAAGAGCACAATATTGGTGGTGTGCTAGTTGAAGGTTGGAATAAAGGCTGGGAGACTTGGCATACTGGCGTTAGTGTGCAAGATTTTACCCAAGCATACGACGATTTTGATCTTGCTGAAATTGCCGCTTATGGTAAAGAAAATAATGTTGCTTTGATTGGCCACCATGAAACAGGTGGCAATATTCCACTATATGAACAACAACTTGAAAAAGCCATGGCACTTTATCAACGGGTAGGCGTACACGCGATAAAAACCGGTTATGCCGGGAAAATGATACCAAAGGGAAGCTATCATCACGGTCAATTTATGGTTAATCACTATCGTAAAGTACTTGAGTTAGCAGCAAAACATCAAATTATGCTTAATGTTCATGAGCCGATAAAGCCAACGGGCATCCGACGTACTTATCCAAATATGATGACCCGAGAAGGCGCTAAAGGCATGGAGTGGAATGGCTGGAGTGATGGTAATTCACCGGAGCATACTGTTACTTTACCCTTTACGCGATTACTCGCTGGGCCACTAGATTATACTCCAGGTATCTTCAATATTAAGTTTGACCCGCAACAACAATACCGTGTGCATAGCACCCTAGCAAAACAGCTAGCTATGTATGTGGTGTTATACAGCCCAATGCAAATGGCCGCGGACATGATAGAGAATTATGCAGACCAGCCGGCTTTTGAGTTTATCGAGCAAGTACCCGTTAGTTGGGATGAAACATGTTTTCTACAAGGTGAAATTGGTGATTATATTAGTATTGCTCGTCGTCAAGGTGAGCAATGGTTCATTGGCAGCATGACAGATGAACAGCCGAGAAATTTCGCTTTTGATTTAGATTTTTTATCGTTGCAAACCACTTATGTGGCGAAAATTTATTCAGATGCAATCGAAACAGAATTTGTTGATAATCCAACAGCGGTGTCTATTGGCGAATATTTAGTGAGAAAAGGCGATAGTCTGGCGACTGTACTAGCAAGCGGCGGTGGCCAGGCTGTACATTTATATCCAGCGCAGGCAAATGATATCAAACAGTTAAAAACCATCGCTAGTTATAATGCAGAAGTTGCCAATAATATTGAGGTGTTTGCGCAAGGTAGTCAATTTGGCGAAATTAAGCATGTGTCACATTTGGCAGTAAACAAAACTATTAAGTTGCTTAGCGAATATGACCAAGGTTATTCTGGCGGTGCTCGAAACGCGTTAGTGGATGGCATTATTGGTAATTCGGATTATAAGAGTTTATGGCAAGGCTATCGTAAGAAGGATCTAGACGTTGTTATTGATTTGGGCAAACAAATGCCGCTTCAGGCCATTGAAATTGGCTTTTTGCAAAGCCAGCTCCATTCTATTTTATTGCCGAGTAAAGTAGAATTTTCGATATCAACAGATGGCAAAACCTTTAATTCTGTTGGTTCACAGTTATATTACACCGCTGAAACAATACCTGACTTTCAAAAGAAACAATTCAGCACTGACTTTAAAGAAACTACGGCGCGCTATGTGCGTGTTCATGCAACAAATTTATCAGAATTGCCCGATTGGCATGTCAGGCCTGGGCAAGAAACCTTTATTTTTGCTGACGAAATACAGGTACATTAATGCTTAGTTATAAAGTGTGTAATCTTAAATCAGTGTTCAATAGCGTAGTGTTGCTATTAATTATTATGACTTGTTCAGCATGTACTGATAAGGGAGACAACAATGAGGCTAAGTCTCAGGTTAGTGAGCAATCCTCTTTAAAGGTAGAAACTGCATCGGCACAAGCTGAATTGAATTTTTTCATTAACGAGGGACAAATTCATAATCATTTTTTTCGTCAAGAGAAGGTTGCTGCCCATACGTTACTCAAATCAGGCACCTCTCCGAGAATGGTGGTGGCTTTTCCTGCCGGAAATAGCGGTGTGAGTTTATGGTTTAAACAATTGGCTAAACCAATACAGTGGCAAGAAATACAGCAAATATCTGCAATTAAAGAGCACAACAGTGACAATGAACCCTTATACGGCATCGAAACTAAGGTAGTGAGTTCTGCCGAACAATTGCAAGTGAAGCAAGCCGTATTAGGTAATATTCGAGTTATTCGTGATTACTTACATAGTGGCATGGTGTCAAACGAGTTCAAAAATAAACTAACTCTTAATGAACAAAGAGTCACTTGGTATCGTGATCGTCTCGATGGCAAAGGTGGTTATAAGCTTGATGTTGAAGTTATACAAGGGCAGGTATCCGGCGGCGGTGGTCAGCCGATAGTTTTTACCGCTGAAAAAGGTTTACCTTTAATATTTAAGATAAGAGCACTATCAGGTGATAAGCCATTAACACCGATTAAAAAAGAGCAATTACTTAACGTTAATGATGAAAAAAATGATATTGCAAAAAATATTTTAGCTTTTTTAAGCTATCAGGAAAAGCTACTGGCAGGCTCTTGGCGTTTTGCCACCTATTTTGGTCGTGATACCTTGATGTCTGTTCGGTTACTTATGCCGGTGCTTCAACCCGCAGTTATTGAAGCAGGGCTTGGCTCTGTTATTGAACGTTTAAATAATCGCGGCGAAGTTGCCCATGAGGAAGACATCGCCGAATTTGCGATATTGCGACACATGAGGGAAAGCGGAACAACGAGTACACGACCAATTTACGATTACAAAATGATTGATGATGACTACTTGCTAGCACCAATTGTTGCTGAGTATTTGCTTAATCAAGACAAGATAACAGCGCAAGCCTTTCTAAATAAAAAAACATCAGGTGGTAAATCATATCAAGAACGGTTATTGGCTAATTTTGACTATGTCATATCAATGGCAAGCCCATATGCTAAAAGCCCTAAGATAGAAAATTTAATTCAACTTGAACAAGGGCACATGGTAGGCGAATGGCGTGATAGTGGCGAAGGGTTAGGCTTTGGCAGAATTCCTTATAATGTTAATGCGGTGTTTGTACCAGCGGCTCTTAAGGCGATTGCCAAGCTACATAACAGTGGCTTATTTGATAATAATAACAATGTTATTTCAGACCCGCTTGATAAAGCCAATATTATGGCGATGGTATGGCAGCAAAAAGCTCCTGTCCATTTCAAAGTAACCATAGTTAACGAAAATGCCGAGAAATCTATAACTAAGCACGCTAAAAATCTCGGTGTGCCGGCAAAGATAGCTTTAGCTTCACTCGGAGAAGGTGCGCTAACATTTAATGCTTTATCATTAGATAAACAGGGTAAGCCCATTGCTGTGATGAATTCAGATGATGGCTTTGCGCTGTTATTTACTGAGCCAAGCGAGCATGAATTATTAAATTCAATCAAGGTAACTTTACGGCCATATCCTGCGGGATTATTGACACCGGTTGGTATGCTGGTGGCAAATCCAGCTTATGCAGACAATGACCTACAGCAATATTTCAGCAATCAACACTATCATGGTGAGGTGATTTGGTCTTGGCAGCAAGCATTATTTGCTGCTGGGCTTGAGCGACAACTATTACGTAGTGATCTATCCCAATACGCCAGAGATCAGCTAAGGCAAGCTCAAGCAAAACTTTGGCCGATTATTAAAGCTACAAAAGACATGAGTAATGCTGAGTTATGGTCATGGTCGTTTGCAAATGGACGATATCAGCTTGAATCATTTGGCCAGCGCTCCGGCGACAAAACAGAGTCTAATGCGGCGCAGTTATGGAGTACGGTTTATTTGGCTATTTCTTCGCCTAGAAGTTATCCAGCCAAATAGATTATAAATAATTGCCAACAACACCAAACAAGCGATGAATGAGTTTATGTTTTAAGCATTTATCAATGTAATCCCTGACTGTAATCGATTGCAGGTAGGGCGGAAGGATATCTAATAAAAAGAGTATAAAGATGATGAACAATAATAATGTTAACAGCATGATTTTAATATTAAAAAGAATAAGCGTTATTTTGCTTTTTACAACCTTGATGTCGACATTAGCTGCTTGTGGTGGCTCGGATTCTGGCGAAGGTGAAAACCCAGGTGGTGGTTCAAATTCGGGAGGCGGCGCTAATTCAGGCGGCGGTGCTAACTCCGGAGGAGGTACAAGTTCTGGCGGTTTAGACTCAGGGCTCGACTCGGCTATCTATGGCGGCGGACCTTTCTATTTTGGCGGCCAAGTCACTATGGATGAGCTGAAGCACTCAGGTTTTACTACCATTAATTTTTGGACCATTCATGTGAATAGCAATGGTGATTTGGTTTATAACGACCAACTCATTGTGCATGAGGGAGAATATGTTGGTAAGGAAAGTTGGCCGGCTGAAATAGCCAGTTTGAAAGTGATACCAACCTCGATAGACAGAATACAGTTTGGCGTAGCTTCATATGGGGTTCCTGATTTTGAGCGTATTCAGAGTTTGATTGCTTCATCTGGCACTGGGCCAAGCAGTATTCTTTACAAAAATTTTCAAGCACTAAAGCAGGCCATTCCGAGTATTGATGCCATCGACTTTGATGATGAAAGCAACTATCACGTTGAATCAGCGGTAAAATTTGGTGTCATGCTGGCTGATCTGGGCTACAAGATCACCTTTGCGCCTTATACGGCTAAAAGCTTTTGGGCTGATACTTTTGAGCAAATTAATAGCCAACGTGCAGGGGCGGTTGACCGTGTCCATGTACAAGGTTATGACGGTGGAGCGGGCAATCAACCTTCAACTTGGAATGCCTTATTCGACGGTATTAACGTGAGCATGGGCTTGTGGAGTAAAAATGGCGATAGCTGCGCGCAGGGTCGTTCTGCTGATAATATTGAAGATGCTTTTCGTGCTTGGCAAGGCAAGCTTGCGGGCGGTTTTATCTGGTTATATGACGATGTGCAAAAATGTAACGGCAGCAAAGGAGCGGCCCAATATGCTTCAGCAATAAATAATGCGCTAGATATTAATAAAAGCTCATCATCCCGTGCCAATACACCACAGCCAGCACATGAAAGTACCTTTGTTGAAACAAGTACTACTTTAAGCTGGCAGGCAGGATTTTCTGGCGAAAGTTATCAAGTTTACTTGGCTGATTCTGCTAATTTTACTGACGCTGACTTACTTACCGATACCAGCCAGACAAATTTTGAAACTGAGACCTTGCTAGAAGATAGCACTTATTACTGGAGAGTTGATCAGCAAGGTGCAAATGGCACCATAACCGGCGAGGTCTGGAGTTTCCGTACTAAAATAGCGGGTATAGCAATTGTTGACAGAACAGCTGATGCAGGGTTAAGCGTTACCGCACGTGGTGAAAACTCACCCAATGAAGGGGTTGCACAACTATTTGATAATGACGCTCAAACAAAGTGGTTAGATTTTAGAGACAATAGCTGGCTTGAGTTTGCTTTTGCTGATCAGCAAGCGTTTGCGATCACTGAGTACACCTTTACTTCGGCCAACGATTCGCCCGGTAGGGATCCAAAAGAGTGGACGCTATCAGGCTCTAATGATGGTGTTACTTGGCAAGCATTAGACTTTCAAAGTGGGCAAAATTTTAGCAAGCGCTATGAAAAGAAACGTTATAGTTTTGACAACGAAATACCTTATGCTTTTTATCGCTTTGAAATTGAAAACCACGGTGAAAACATTACTCAATTAGCTGAAGTTGAGCTTATAGAATATACCTCACAAGAATAAAAACTCGCTGATGCAGAACTAAGGTGACAGAAGAGGCTGAATTAAACAGATAATCAATTTCATATAGTCCTTGTTAATATTAAAAAAGTAAACCTAACGAGTGTTTAATACAAAGCCAAATTGAATTATCCAATTTGGCTTTACCTGCTTGTGCGATCAATAAAAAGTTGTTTTTATTCAGTGAGTTATACATGAAATAATGTTGATTTTATAAACAATTTATACAATAATTTTATGTAATCGATTGCAACCTTTTGCATCGATTCGAAGATATTCATTACTTTTATAATAATTAACAACAAAGAGAGTTTATAAATGAAAATACAGAGTTTAATTCAGTCAGTCATATTGGCCGTTTCATTACTGTCAAGCACGGGAGTTTTTGCTGAGTCGGGTGTGTATGCCGGTGGTCCAACCTATAACAGCTCTTACGCAATAAATGAGCTGAAAACGTCAGGTTTTACTAATGTTGTCGTTTGGACTATTCATATAGAAAGTGATGGGAGTTTAGGGTTTAACGGTGAGTTTCCATTAGTCGCAGGCGGTAGCTATATAGGGGGTAGTCATTACCCTAATTTTAAAGGTGATATAGCATCATTAAAAGAAGGCTCATCTCTAATTAATCGAGTGGAATTTGGTCTAAGTGGCTATGGCTCTGGCACATATAATAATGTTAGAGACTTATTAGCTTGTAGTGAAAGCCATTGTGGTACTGGACCTAATAGTATTCTATATCGTAACTTCTCTGCATTAAAGGCAGTCTTCCCAACTATTGATGCGGTAAATAACGATGATGAAGATACGTATCATGTGTCATCTTCTGTTCAATTTCATATTATGCTTGCAGACTTAGGGTTTAAAACAGCCATTGTTCCTTATATGAATAAATCTTTTTGGCAGTCTTTGGTAACTCAAGTCAATCAAGCTAGACCTGGGGCTATTGATGCGCTTTATTTACAAGCCTATGCTGGTGGGTCTTCGAATGATCCCTGTAATTGGGATCTAGGTTTACCGGTTTATGCGGGGTTGTGGTCGAAAGATTATAGTCCGGTAGGCATACAAAACAAAATGCAGGGTTGGAAAGACAGTTGCCCTAATGTTGTCGAAGGTGGTTTTATGTGGCTTTATGATGATTTTGATAATAGCTCACAAGTGGCAGCGTATTCATCGGCGATTAATAACGTTTTTGATGCCTCTACGCCAACCCCCAACGACCCTGTTATTACCGCTCGTGCTAGTATTCATGGTTCAGAAAATCAAGATAAAGCTTTTGATGGTGTGATATCAACAAAATGGTTAGATAATGCAGGCACTCCAAGTTCTTCTGTCCCTTCATGGATACAAATTAAATATACAAACGCAAAATTAGTAAACTTACTAACCCTAGTTAGTGCTAATGATGCAGATAGCCGTGATCCCCAAAATATAGATATGTTAGCCACAAATGATGGTAATACTTGGAGCACTTTAGGTACTTGGTCAAATGTAGAGTTCCCAGGAAGGAATGTTAGCAAGCAGTTAAGTTTTGAAAATACTCAATTATTTAGTGAATATAAGTTAATTATTACTAAAAATAAAGGTGATGATTCTTTAACTCAAATTGCGGAAATATTATTGGCAGACAACTCTAACCCTCAACCTAATATTGTTGATCATACTGGTTATCAAGGGGTAACGTTTGTTGCCAGAGCAAGTATTAATTCAAATGAAGACGAATCAAAGACCTTTGATGATAATAATAATAGCAAGTGGTTAGACAATGGTGGTGTTCCTACTAGCGCCTCTCCTTCATGGGTACAAGCAACATTACCTGTTGCAAAAACTGTAAATGATATAGCAATTACTAGTGCTAACGATGCGATAGAAAGGGATCCGCAAAATTTTGTGCTTAAAGGTTCAAATGATAATGGTACAAATTGGACTGAAGTTGGTTCTTGGACCAACGTAGTTTGGAGTTCACGTTATGAGCGCCAGGTGTTCAGTGTGAGTAGTCTTGATGCATATTCAACCTATCGTTTAAGTATAAATGCAAATCAGGGGGGCTCTTCTATGACACAAATAGCCGAAATTGAATTATTAGGTCCTGAACTTTAGCGAGAAATAATTCGCAGGTTTACTGCAGATTATATCTACTTTTATTTAGCCTAATCCCCAATTTCTAAGCTACAGGGGATTAGGCTTTAAAATTTTCAAATATAACAATTAAATAGGAAAAGTATGTTACCTCGAAACTCCCTTTCAAGCTGGCAAGCGTTAACAGCTCATGCTAAAGAAATGAAAAATCAGTATATGAAGGAACTTTTTGAAGATGATAAAGAGAGGTTTGAACAGTTTTCAGTCCAATTACCTTCCTTCATGCTAGATTATTCAAAAAATATAATAACTAAGAAAACAATGAAGCTATTATTTGCTCTAGTAAAAGAAACTGATGTTGAGCAGTGGCGAGATAAGATGTTTACCGGAGAAGAGATTAATAAAACGGAAAATAGATCTGTATTGCATACGGCATTACGGGATACCTCACATAAAGCTGTTTTTGTTAAGGGTCGAGATATTTCTGAGGATGTAAAAACTATATTAATCAAAATAAGAGCGTTTAGTGAAAAAGTTAGAGAAGGCAAGTGGTTAGGTTATTCTGGAAAGCGTATAACTGATGTTGTAAGTATAGGTGTTGGCGGCTCTAACCTAGGACCACAAATGGTTACTGAGGCATTGGAACAATATAGCGATAATAGCGTAAAGGTACATTATGTCTCTAATGTTGACGGTACTCAAATTGCAAACGTATTACGGCCATTAAATCCCGAGAAAGTGCTGTTTATTGTTTCTAGTAAAACCTTCACCACAACAGAAACTATCACCAATGCAAAAACAGCAATGCAATGGCTAACCTCTTCATCATTTGATTCATCGGCAGTTGCTAAACATTTTATTGCAGTTTCTTCAAATAAAGCTAATGCGATTGATTTTGGTATCCTCGAAGAAAATGTTTTTGATATGTGGGATTGGGTTGGGGGACGTTTTTCCTTATGGTCTGCTATAGGGTTACCAATTGCAATATATTTGGGTTTCGAAAAATTTTCTGAGCTTTTAGAGGGTGCTAATGAGATTGATCAGCATTTTTGTAATGCACCAATTGAAACAAATACCCCTGTTATTTTAGCACTGCTGAGTGTGTGGAATTGCACATTTTTAGGGGCACAGTCGCAGGCTATATTACCATATGATCAATCGTTACATATGTTATCTGCTTATATGCAACAAGCAGAAATGGAGAGCAATGGTAAATCGGTTAACTGGAATGGTCAGCACATCGAATATTCTACAGTACCTACCATTTGGGGTGAACTAGGTATTAATGGTCAACATGCCTTTTACCAATACCTGCATCAAAGTAATAATATTGTACCAGCTGACTTTATTGGGTCGGTGAAAAGTGTGACTCCGGTAAAAGGTCATCATGAAACATTAATGGCCAATTTTTTTGCACAAACTCAAGCGTTGATGCTGGGGGTGGACGAGCAGCAAGTAAGGGCGGATTTAAAAGCTAAAGGACGTGTAGATAAATACATTGATAAGGTTGCCCCACATAAAGTACATAAAGGTAATAGGCCCACCAATACTATTTTACTCGAACGAATTTCACCTCACTCATTAGGTAGTTTAATTGCTTTGTATGAACACAAAATATTTGTGCAGGGAATAATTTTGCAAATATGTTCATTTGATCAATGGGGAGTAGAGTTAGGTAAAGGTCTTGCAAATGAAATTCAAAAAGAGTTAGAAGAAGGTAATATTAGTAATAAGCATGATAGTTCTACTACGGGCTTAATTAAATTTTATCAGAACTATATTTAAAGAGTATCATAGCTCGAATATTCTATGGTGCTTTGGGGGCGATTGCGCCATAGAATATCTATTCTAAAAATCATATTGTAAAATACGTGGAGTCCATATACGGAAAGGGGGCACAATGAGATAGATTTTATGGCAAGTTTGTGCCCTATAGACATTCGCCTCAGATTTTTTCCATATAGAGTAATCAATAAAGTCACTCTCGCTTAATAATAAAAAGTACAATTTGATAACGGTACTATAATTAAGATATCGCCACTCCTAGTAGAGAGTGATAGCTATGGTTAA
>MAAB01028978.1_pt1 | contig 57663 bp, 47 predicted proteins | sample 1115991 | NCBI WGS metagenome assembly MAAB01 (sample SAMN04961124, study PRJNA320927) | seawater metagenome | isolation source: sample BD02T18 sea water enriched with oil for 18 days | place: USA:Gulf of Mexico | collected 2013-07-27 | reverse complement strand
CGCATGTAACGGCTGCAATCATAGTAATACTAAGTTTTCTGTTTGCTTTTCCCTTGCAAGCAGAGCAAAGTAACCGTAATGAAAGTGCGCAAAAACAGAATCGTGCAAAACTCAGTGATGTTCAAAAGGCCATTGCCAAACAAGAGTCGAATATTTTTGATGCTAACAAGCAACGTAGTAGTTTAGAGCAACAGTTAAAAAATGATGACTTAGCTATTGCAAAAGTAGCCAAAGCAATCAATAAAATAGAAACTGATTTAGAAACAACTCAAGAAAAAATCTCTGCCTTAGCCCTAAAGAAAAAACAGTTAACCATTGCCAAGCAAAGACAGGAACGTTTATTGGCACAACAACTTAGAGCGGCCTACACCACTGGCCAACACGATTACCTCAAATTGTTGCTAAACCAAGATCAAAGTGAAAAAATCCAACGTACCATCAGCTACTATCAATACTTAAATCAAGCCCGAACAAAAGAGATTGATAATTTCCAAGTGACCATCGCACAACTCTTAGAAGTAAGTACTGAGCATCAAACACAAATTGAGTATTTACAACAGCTCAAAGATGAACAATTGCAGCAAGATACCCAATTTCGTCGTAGTAAAGTACAGCGTAGCAAGACTCTAAAAAAATTAGGCCGTAAGTTACTTTCCAGCCAACAACAATTAAATAAACTCAAAGCCGAAGAGAATAATTTAAACCAAGCACTGATTAAACTAGCCGCGCTTATCCAAGCTGAAATTGATTTAACTGGCTTAAGTCAGTTAAAACGAAAGTTATCTTGGCCCGTTAAAGGACGTATACTGCATAGATTTGGCACTCGAAAACAAGGCTACTTAACATGGAAAGGGGTATTAATTAGTGCGCCGATAAGTCGCCAAGTGCAAACCATTCATAATGGTAAGGTATTATTTTCAGATTGGCTTAAAGGTTACGGTTTATTAACTGTGATTGATCATGGTAATGGCTATATGAGTTTATACGCCCACAACCAAACCTTATTAAAATCCGTCGGTGATCGTGTAGAAACCGGAGAGCCTATTGCGTTAATTGGTCAAAGTGGTGGTTTAGAGCAATCAGGTCTTTATTTTGAAATTCGCCATCAAGGCAAAGCACTCAACCCTAAACTTTGGTGCCGGTAATTATTGAACTACCTATTATACCAAGTTGATTAAGTTCTTTCCCACTCAGCGAGAGGTAAAAGGCTTAGAGGCAAGGCATTGATTGAAGAGAATGGTTATTCCCTTCTCAAAATTAATAACGCAGCGTGTAAGCCTTTTAGACTCGCCCTTGGGAGCTTACTCGATGCCCACTAACTTCGTTAAATTCATTTGATTTAGAGTGACTAAACCGAAACGAATTTGCCTTATTATTGAACATCGAGTATAGCTCTGAGTTGGGAAGAAATTTAATCAAATTGGTATTACACAAAACCATCTCGCATAAAGAAGTGACCACTTTCTTATATAGATTGGTATAAATAACTGCTAGGCTTTATTATAATAATTAAAAAGACAAATATTATCCTGTGCTAAATACTCTTCTAAAAATCATCTCCATGCGTCCTTTACTCGTACTTTTTTTGACATTATTTAGTGTCCAAAGTATTGCCCACACTAGCCAAGTTGCTATCGTCATCGATGATATGGGCTATCGTTACACCGACAAGCATGCGTTCACTTTACCTGGGGCAATTACTTATGCTGTGCTCCCTCATACCACCTATGGCAAAAGACTTGCGATACAAGCGAACAGCACTAATCACGATGTGCTAATTCATGTTCCAATGGAATCTGAAAATAGAAAGAAATTAGGTCCTGGAGCGCTAACAAGTAATATGGATGAGCAAGCATTTAGTCAAAGCTTAACTAAATCCTTCGCTGAAATTCCATTTGCTATTGGTATTAATAATCATATGGGAAGTTATCTCACCCAGTTATATCAACCTATGGCTTGGACTATGGCGTTTTTAAAGCAAAATAATTTGCTTTTTTTAGACAGTAAAACCAGCCCTCATTCAAAAGCACAACAAGCTGCTATCGACTTTGGTGTACCAGTTAAAGCACGGCATATATTTTTGGATAATGAACTAACTGATGAGTATATTAGTCAGCAATTTAAGCAACTCGTTAATTTCGCCCAAAAACACCAAACAGCGATTGCTATCGCCCATCCGCATCCAGAGACCGTGGCGACATTAAATAGGCTAATTCCTACATTAAAGTTACATGGCATTGAGCTAGTGCCACTCTCACGGTTATATCAAAAAGCGACTGATAATATAATTGAAGCTAAAATAACTGAGTAAATAAAATAACTAACGCCATAATATTCTTAAACTTAAAGTAAAAAATATCACAATTAAAGTGTGATATTATTTTCTCGTAAAACTTGATGTAAGTACTTCACTGGTATTGCATAAGTGATACCACTAGGATTACTTATTACCGCCTCTTTCGTTGCTTGTACAAAGACTTTATTAATTATGCCTACCACTTTCCCTGTTTTCATATCATACATAGCACTGCCACTGTTTCCAGGATAGGCCGTCGCATCAAGCTGATAAACCAAATAAGGATTTCTCATACGTTTGAGCATTTTTAAATTAATTTGCCCCGCAGAAGCCGCAGGAACAACAGTAGGAGTAATACTGGCAATCATTCCTCGATGAGTCACGGGGTAAAGCCCCAGCACACCGCCAATGGGAAAACCGGTAAAAGCAATGTAGCTCCCATCTGCGTACAAATCTGAACTTGCTAAAGTCATGGCGGGTAAGGCAGGTCCAGAGACTTTTAAAATGGCTAAATCATATAGACTTGATGTGACAACAATCTCAGCTTCTCTCACTTTAGCATTTTTACCAGAACCAATAAAAACGGCCATTTTTTGTAATAAGCTTTCGTTTAATAACGTGGGCAATACATGGTCATTAGTAACAATGTAATGGCCATCACCGATAACAAAACCGGTGCCACGTAAAATATTTTGTGGTCGACTCGTTGGTGTATGTATGCCGATGCCAACAACCGAAGGTTTAATTTTAGCGACAACGTCAACAAATTCCGCTTGAGCGTATGGCGTAAATAAAGAAGCAAGAACTAGCAGTAAGGGGATATGTATAGACATAATTTTTCCTAAATAAAGTAAGCTATAGTTGTTATCGAAAACGAATACTATCTTAAACCATGTTTCATACAAAATGCTTAAATATTATAGTTAGCAAACAATATTTTCACGAATATATCATCAAGCATTTTTGGTCTAACACTATTGTAATAAAAAGGGGTAAAGATTCAGAGGTTAATTGTATAGTGATCAAAAAGAATTATGGGCTGTATAAAATTGGAATTCAAACTGTAATGGAAGCTATTCAAATCATGATTAACACGACAACTCATGATATAGCTCATTAAATTATAAGCATTTATTCTATATCGTACTTGCCTATGTAATGCTTTCACAGTCATAATAGCATTGCTAAGAAGTGTCCCATATTAATTTTCAGGATGATAAATGATTACCTTTGTTCACGAGTTTATAAGCCACAGTGTACAACGCTCTCCCGAAGCAATTGCGCTGCAAGTTAAAAATATTAGTCTGAGTTATGCCCAGCTTAATGAAAAAATAACTAAGGTAGCGCAAGCTTATGCTTCACTTTCCATTACATGCGGCGATCGCATTGGTATTTATTTAGCAAAAAATCAAGAAAATGTTCAAAGTATTGTAGCTATTGGAAACAAACTCAAGGAGATGTTCAAGAACTAGTTAACATCGTTGGTCCCTTATGCACTCCGCTTGATATTTTAGCTGATAAAGTAATGTTACCTAAAGCTAATATGGGCGATTATGTTGTTGTCTTTCAATCAGGGGCCTATGGTGCTACAGCCAGCCCTAAGGATTTTCTTAGTCAGCCGCAAGTAAGTGAACTATTAATTTAATATTATCTTCGCATAATTACAGGTAGCTTGTCTTAACAACTGTACTGAAATTAGCCTAGTTATTTACAATTTCATCATGGAATAAAAATGAACTGGAACAAACGATTATTAGACACCCCCATTATTGGTGATATCACCAAAAAAATTGTCTCCGCTAAGGCGAGTAGAGAGGCGCATAGTATATCAGATCATTTTACGCAATTTTTACAGCCTTGTATTGCTGTCAGCCAAACCTTAAAAGAAGAAGCATTTAAAATTCGTCATAGTGTTTACTGTGAAGAACTTGCTTTTGAAGAGGTTAGAGACAATGGCCAAGAAACAGATGAATTTGATCACCAATCAATGTTTTCTTTAATCAAACATAAATCGTCAGGGACATTCACTAGCTGTGTACGCATAGTCACTTCAAGTGGCCCTGATGAATTACTTCCCATTGAGAAATATTGTATGGGGTCGATCACTAACGAAGAACTTAGCCCTAAACGCTTTAATCGCAATGAAATAGCAGAAATATCACGTTTAGCCGTTAAGTCTGATTTTCGTCGCCGTAAGGCCGATAACTATAAAGGCTCAGGTACTGGCGTTATCAGTGAAATCACCTATTCAGAAACCGAATTACGTTGTTTCCCCTTCATAGCCATAGGATTATATATGGCGGCAGCCACTATGAGTATGAATACCGGTATTCGTCATATTTATGTGATGATGGAACCTAGACTTGCCCGTAGCATGAAATTTATCGGTATTAATTTTCAGCAACTCGGTGCCCCTGTTGATTATCATGGTTTACGCGCCCCTTATTATATTAACCCTGAAATTTTTATGAAAAATCTCTCTCCTGGTTTTAAAAGTCTTTTTAGTACCATTGAAGAAGACATTTGCTCACAACTGAATCAATTAGATTTAGCCTAAAAAAATTATAGCGGAAAGCCACTAAGCACCTCTTATGTCACAGAAACTTATTTCTCTCATTGAAAATGTATTAACAACTGATTCGAGTTTATCATTTGATCCTCAGCAACTTTCCCGCTTTATGCTTGGCACTGAAGGATTAACGTTCTTTGAAAATAAACAAAGAAGTATATTTGCCGTAATTACACTAACTCAATCCCATGAGATCAAAGCACTACTTGATTTGGCCAACCACTGTGCGACAGATGAACAACTCGCTTTTTCTCTTTACCCTATAAGCACAGGGAAAAATTGGGGTTATGGCACTAGCCAACCTGCTGGCACAGCTAAAAACATTATTCTTTTGGATTTAAGTCAGTTAACCGATATAAAACACTTTGATAGTGAACTAGGCTTGGTAACAATTGAGCCTGGAGTCACTCAACAGCAATTAAGTGATTATTTACTGCTAAACAATCATGACTATATGGTACCTGTCACTGGCGCAGGACCAGACTGCTCCATACTAGCCAACGCCTTAGAGCGAGGTTACGGTATAACCCCCTATACAGACCATTTTGCTGCCGTTAACAGTATCCAAGGTTATTGGGCCAATGGCACGCCTTATCAGTCAGCCGTCAATGAACTAGATGCCAGCGATGAAAAATTTGTCGATAAAACCTTTAAATGGGGACTTGGCCCCTATTTGGAAGGACTATTTACCCAGTCTAACCTTGGTATAGTGAGCCAAATAACCATTCGATTAGCCAAGAAGAAAGCTGATTTCACTTCCTTTTTTATCCAAATGGCAGATGATGCCTTACTTGAACAAGCGGTCCCCTTAATACGACAAGTATTACAAGACTATGAAGGTATTGTTGGCTCAATTAACTTAATGGATCAACGCCGTTTATTATCAATGTTTGCCAAGAATCCCAAGGGTAATGACGTCCATCAAGTAATGGAAAATCAAGATATCAAAAGATTAGCTAAAGAATTACAAGCACCTAATTGGACCATTGTTGGTAGTATTTACGGCAGTGTCGGTGTGGTCAAAGCAGTAAAAAAAGAAATTAACCGTATTTTTAAACAATTGCCTTGTAAACGAATATATTCAAATAGCTTAATAATCGTGGTAGCGAATAAAGTTATTAAATACATCCCTTCGTTATTGATTAATAAAGTACCACCTTTATCCGTGGCGGTAGAGCAACTTGATTCGTTTAATAAGGGTAAAGAGATTATGCTGGGCAAGCCGAATAAGGTTGCCTTAAAACTTGCTTATTGGCGTCATACCGAAACAGAAGGATTTAATAAAAACGAATTATCACCAGGAAAAGACGGCTGTGGTTTACTTTGGTACGCGCCATTAGTAACGATGAAAGCAAAGAAAATGCGAGAATTTGTCGAGTTTGTTAGAGAGACTTGTCCAAAATATAATATTGAGCCTTTTATTACCTTTACTAATCTAAAGCACGATTGTGTTGACAGTACAATTCCTATCGTTTTCGATTTAAGTAATCCACAGGCAGTCACCGATGCTCATAATTGCTTAAAAGCTTTGGTAACAGAAGGACTAAAAAAAGGATTTGTCCCCTACCGTCTAAACATAGATCAACAACAGTGGTTACTGAATAAGGACACTGATTTTTGGCAAACAGTCAATAAAATAAAAGGCAGCTTAGACCCACATAATATCCTCAGCCAAGGAAGATACAATCCTAACTAGCTATTTTTATTAACGTAAATATTAGTTCATATATTTTAATTCAAAAAGCCCGATAAGCTTGTGCTTATCGGGCTTTATAAAGTTTAGCTTTTACTTAACCAAACATTTAGTGTTAATAAAGCATGCAAGCACTCGGGTTTAAAATTGATAACAAACCTAAACGTTCTAAATCACAATAATCAACGGCATTTTCTAGCATTTTATTATCTAGACAAATAGGCTCTAGCTGCTCTTCAGTTAACAAGTCATTGAAATCTAAGTTTTGATCTTTAAACACTTGCTGTTTACTCATCACACGCTTAGCTATATATAACAACTGTGTTTCTGTAGTGTATTGGCTTAGATCGTCAATATCCTGATCACGAATAGGTGCGAAAATACTATAGGGTAATTGCCACTGTTTTAACAGTTCGGCAGAACATTCACCAAAAGTAAATCCTAATATATCTTGTTGCTTCACCCAAGGTAATAAATTGATATCCTGACTATCACAAGCACGCTGTTTTTCCGTTGTTATTTGATGAACTACTAATTCACCCAAATTATGCAACAAACCTAAAATAAATAAGCGCTCTGCATTAACAATACCTAAGCTAGTCCCTAGGAATTTCATCAACAACGCGCAATCAACACTTTTTATCCAAAACTCATCAAGGTAATCTTGGTTTGCATTAATATTTTTGAAAGCTTCCGTGGTAAAATAGGCAATAACAAGATTATAGACTTCCGTTATCCCCAGTACCAAGACAGCTTTGGAGATGGTATCTATTTTCCCTGGGTAGCTAAAAAAAGGGCTATTAGCCAATTTTAATACCGTACCAGAAAGGGCTGGATCGAGTAGGATCACCTCTGAAATATCATCAATGGTAGATGATTCATCATCAATTAATTCCCTAATTCTGATAAAAGAATCGGATAAAACAAAAATTTCACTGGCTTGCTCTACATAATCATCCGCGGTCATCTTGTTACCTTTAATACTCAGTATAAAATTCGATTGTTGGCTAAATACAAAGCGCCATTCTCAAGTTCAAGTTACTAATAGTCAATACTTATTTGATATGAGCTAAATTTTCTCATGTTTATTACGCCTTTATCGAAAATCAAATACTGACCTTTGATTCCTAACAGCACCCCAGTAACTGTTTCTGTTTTATCAAAATTAAAAGAACTAATTTTTGTCAGGTACTCTTTCACTGGGTAATGAATATCTTGTACGTTAGCATCTAACTCTGTAATTGCATCGCTACCAAACTGAAGCCTGAGTTGCGATAAGCGCAAACTAATCTCTGGGATTAACTCTTCTGCTCTGGCCTTTAAATCTAGAGGCTCTGGCTCACCTTTTAACATAGCGCGCCAATTAGTTTTATCACTAATGAATTCTGCTAGCGCAATCTCTACCAACCCAGATTGCAAGCGAGTATTCACTTTGAAGATTGGCAATGCTTGACAAGCACCTTGGTCAATCCAACGCGTAGGCAACTGAGTGTGTCGCGTTATGCCAACTTTCAAGCCTGAGCTATTGGCTAAATAAACATAATGATCGACCATACAGTGCCTTTCACCCCATTCAGGCTCTCGACAAGTACCTAAATGAAAGTGACAGGTTTCAGGTTTCATAATACACAAATCACATTGAGCCAGTTTACTCATACATGGATAACAATATCCCTGAGAGTAGCTTTTTTTAGTGCGTTTTCCACAGTGCTTACAGGCTATAGTGCCAGAAAAGTGTAAGCTTATTTGTTTTCCTATTAAAGGATTTAACGCGATACTCTGTTTAGTGCCATCACCATTAAGGCTAGCTAATGGTAGTTGGTACTGAACTAAATTATTACTATCAAGTTGTGCGGTAAGTTTTTCTACTGCACCGACGTCACTAATTGGCATAGTTGCTCTCTATTTTGTATGAGGTTTTTATCTTTATTTTTCGAAAAGTAGTTTTAATGTGATTATTCTTAACTAATGAGCTTATTTTCATAGGTAAAGGGAGTATAAACAGGCATTATCTCCCACTAAAATTGTACTTTTTTCCGTGTTTGTTTGACGTCTTTACGATTAGCCTTTCCCGTTAAGCGCCTTTGCACTGAGCCTCTGGTGGGTTTTGTCGCTCGTCGATTTTTTTGTACTACCATTACAGATTGAATAAAAGCTTTCAGTCGGCTAAGTGCATCTTCTTTATTCATTTCTTGTGTTCTAAAGCTCTGTGCTTTAATGACGACTACCCCGTCTTTAGTCACACGACTATCTTTAGAAGCAAGTAACCGCTCTTTATAAATTGCAGGTAAAGATGATCGTTTAATATCAAACCGTAAGTGAATAGCTGTTGCCACTTTATTTACACGTTGACCGCCATTACCCATAGCTCGTATAGCACTCAGCTCAATTTCCCAATCAGCTAAGCTAACGTTGTTTGATATCTCAAGCACTTTTATTTACCATTTAGAGACCTTCAAATTATTTAATAGTAATTATCACATTATATGACAGAAAAAAACAAAACGAATAGCTGGTGGGTTTACTTATTACGCTGCAACGATAATAGTTTATACGCAGGAGTTACCACAGATATCAGTCGTCGTATTGACGAACATAATAACAGTAAACTTGGTGCGAAATATACCCGAGCAAGACGCCCTGTGAGCTTGGCCTACCTTGAAGAGGCTAACAACAAAAGCACCGCGTGCCAAAGAGAGTATCAAATTCGCCACCTAACTAAGCTCAAAAAAGAGCAATTAGTAAGTAAATATAGCCAAACACTAGAGGTCTGATCAGTTAGATATATGCACTTTGTTTCGATTTAGCACCGAAGTGCTGTTAGAATGCTGCGATCGAATATAGTTTACTCACAAAATGAAGTTGCATAGATGTCTATAAAAGAAATGTTTATTGAGAATTATTGCCCTATTAGTGCTGATAGTATCAGCTTCACACGTCAGCAAGGTAGTAATTTTGCCAAGCAAGTAGCAGATGATTTTAACCCATTACATAATATTGATGCTAAACGTTTTTGCGTGCCTGGAGATTTACTTTTTTCAATAGTAATCGCCAAATCGGGACTACATAAAAAGATGACCTTCGATTTTTCAGGCATGGTTAGCAACGATGTTAATCTTACCTTTCCTCAACAAATTGATGATAGTTTCGATATAAAAGATGATAAAAATAAAACCTGCCTAAGTGTTCATGTCAGTGGTGATCAAACGCATGATTCAGTCTTAATTAATGCACTGACAAAAGCCTATGTAGATTTTTCTGGTCATACTTTTCCCGATATATTGGTCAAATTAATGGCTGAAAATAGTGTTATGATCAACCCTGCCCGCCCCATGGTTATGTATCAATCAATGTCTATCGATTTACATACATTCGACGCTGAGTCAGTAACATTAAAACTTGCAAAAACCAGTTTAAGTATTGATGGCAAGCGAGGTGATGCTTGGCTTGAGTTTGATTTACTATCGAATGGTGAGGTAATTGGTCATGGTAAGAAACATATGTTATTAAGTGGTCTGCGTTCATATGAGCAAGAAACAATAGATGCCATGGTTAACCAATACCGAGAAAGCAAAAAAAGTTACCAGCCATAACTTCATTATTTAGTTGAGTTAACTGAACATTAGTTAGCTTAACTATATAAGATTAACTTAGTCACGATAAACTTTGTCGAATTCACTTTGTTGCTGTATTTTATTTTCACTGCAATAAGCAAATACGGACATACTCTTGGGACGTTGGCACTTAACCGGCTGACTATAAAATTGTGACCAAGCCAACTGCTTACTCCCTTGATATTTCGATCTAATAACAATGGCACTATTTTGATTAAACGTTGTGATATTTTTTTGTGAGTTAGATAATGCTTTATTCCCTTTCGTGTAATAACTTCTGTTTTTCAATGCATTGTATTTCTTAGACTTTACTATTTTGCTCACCTTCTTCGTTTTCTTTTTTTTACCCCCATATTGAGCCGTAAACTTTGCTAAAGAGCTACGTTCACACCGCCACCACTTTTCTCTCGCTTTATCTTCTTTAGCCCGTAAACTTTCTCCTCGCTTTAAAGAGTAACCTTTACGTTGCATCGTCTGAATATTATGCAGTTTCTCCAGAAAGGGCTTACACCTCTTTTTAGCAAATGAGCTAGGACTATACGCAAAAGAAAGGAAGACTACCGCGGAACACAAAATAACGAGAGGAGTAAATTTTTTCATCATAGCAATCCTTGCTAAATTTATCCGGCTTCTTATTAAAGTTAGCCATTAACCTTTATCACTAAGGTATCCATTATTCAAATATAGACTAGACTTAATTTTTTACCAAGCATCACATCATACCAAACGGTTTAATTTATTAGTCCGATTGGTATTACACGGAGGTTAGTGATGACAAAATACAGTTTATTCGTTTTATTTACCTTAACTTCAGCAATTACCTTCCCAGTAAATGCGCAAGCTGCTGCTCACCAAGCAAAGCAATATTTAAAGCCTAATATTCAACATGGAGTGACCTACCATAAAGTAGCCGATATCAGTCAATATTATGTTTCTGAAAAACTTGATGGTATTCGTGGTTATTGGGACGGTAAAAAACTACTCACTCGCCAAGGTAATTTAATCCATAGTCCTAGCTGGTTTACTCAACATTGGCCCGCATTCCCTATGGACGGAGAACTATGGCTTAAACGAGATCAATTCCAGGCATTACTTTCTTGTGTAAGAAAGCAAATTGCAGTTAAAAATAAAATGACCAGTTGCTGGCGCAAGGTTCGATTTATGATATTTGATCTTCCTAAACATCCAGGGGATTTCAATGAACGAGTAAATAAGATGCAGCATTTGATAACACAAGTTTCCTCTCCTTATTTAGCTATGATCAGCCAGGTGAAATTTAAAGACTTAAGTGCTCTTGATCACAAACTAAATGAAGTTATCGCTGATCACGGTGAAGGCCTTATGTTACACCTTGTCAGTGCTTACTATCAAACAGGCCGAAGCTCAGCACTGATGAAACTAAAGAAACATCAAGATGCCGAAGCAACTGTCATTGGTTATACCGAAGGAAAAGGTAAGTACCAAAACCAACTTGGGGCAATTAAAGTAAAAACAAGTGACGGAATAATTTTCAAGATTGGATCTGGTTTTAGTGATGTTCAACGTGCCAACCCACCCAAAGTAGGCACTGTCATTACCTTTAAATACAATGGACTTACCAACGCTGGCGTACCAAGGTTTGCCCGTTTTTGGCGTATAAAAGCTAGAGAGTAACTCCTCAGAATCTCAATCAGCTAGCTCTCAATTTCCTAATTATTTTGGCTGGTAAGTAAAAATCAAAACTTTGAGGCCTTTACCTTCATGACTTTCTTTGAAGACCTCAGGGTTTTCAAGACGTTGCTCGAAGTGGCAATCAGGGCATTCTCGTGCAACTTCTGATTTTAAGAAGTTTTCATCTAAATCAGGTGAGTTTAAACATAACATCAGGGTAGCGCCCGGGTTCATCCACTGTGGAATACGGCGAATTATTTTAGCGTAATCACGTTCGATATTAACACTACCCTTTTGAAATGACGGGGGATCACAGACTAAAATATCATAAGGGCCATATTTTTTAATGCGGCTATTCGATTTAAAAATATCGACACCTTCAAAGACAATTTGCTTACCTTGCTTTTTAGCCAACTGGTTAAGTTGATGATTTTCCCTACCTTTACTTAATGACGCTTTACTTAGATCAATATTAACCGCTTTACTGGCTCCACCTGCGATGGCACTTAGAGAGAAGGCACAGGTATATGCAAAGAGGTTAAGCACACTTTTACCTTCTGCACGCTGTCTTAACCATGATCTTCCATTACTCATGTCCAAAAACAAACCACTATTTTGGGCTTTGCCAAATTCGATATGATAATTAAGGCCCTGCTCACTCACGATAGTATGACTTACCGACTCGCCTAATAATAACTCGGTAGGTGCAAATTTTTCATAACGATGTTGTACTTGCACCGAGCGACATTCTTTAATCAAGTTTTTTAATGCGCCAGCTTGTTCTGCTAGCCATGTGCTATCGACTGCTTGATATAAAGTGATTAGAATAACCGGAGATAACCAGTCAACATTTACATGGTTTAAATTGGGATATGCGTGCCCTCGGCCATGAAATAATCGTTGGGCATCGGTAAAGTCTGTGCTGGTAATATGTTCTATCATGGCTAAGGTATCTGATAATTGATAATAAAAAAACGCCCAATAATAACATTGATTATTGGGCGTTTATATCTGTTAAGACGTTTTAATACCAAGTTGATTAAGTTCTTTCCCACTCAGCGAGAATTTAATCAAATTGGTATAACTAGAAACCAAAGAGATTAACCGCAAAAAACTTTGTTGCCACAGTGTTAACAAAAATAAGCAGCACAATAACAGGGATAAAAGTACCTAATGAAAAGTTAATATATTTTTCTACCCATGAACCTTTGTAGTTTTCATTGCCGATACTTAATTCTTCAGATAATTGTTTTTTCTTCCAACGGTAACTAACAAAAATACACAGTAAAAAACCATTAAGCGGTAAAATTGTATCGTAAAAAACATCATATATAACATCAAATAATGACTTAGTGCCACCAGCATACCAGGTAAACTCAGTAAAAAATGGCACCATGCCAAAAGATGCAGTAGCAAATAAAGTTAATACACCAGCAGTAACCGTTAAGTAACCTAATGCTTTTTTACGACTGTGCTTTTTCTCTGTCACTAAATATGAGACGGGTACTTCAATAATGGAGACTAGCGAAGTAATAGCGGCAAAAAAGACTAATAAGAAAAAGAATGCAGCCACGGCACTAGCGCCAACATAACCTAATGAGGTTTGTAGTGCTAAAAATATTTTAGGCAGAAAGGTAAAAATCAATGACACTGAGCTATCACTTAGCTCACTTGGATTAACTTCAGGATTAAATGAAAATACCGCCGGTAGAATCATCAAACCCGCAATAAATGCTACGCTGGTATCCGTTATGGCCACTAATTTAGCGGAATTAGGGATATTGGTTTGTTTATTTATATATGAGCCATAGGTTAGTAATATCCCCATGCCCAAAGAGAGTGAGAAAAAGGCTTGTGACAAAGCACCGTTAACAACGCTTGGCGATATTTTATTAATATCAGGGACTAAGAAAAAGGTGACCCCAGCCATGGCATTATCAAGAGATAAAACAAATAAAACCATTATAATCAGCATAACTAGCAAGGATGGCATTAATATTTTAGCAGCCTTTTCGATACCATCTTTTACCCCTGCCGCCAAAATAAAACTGACAATACTGGCAACAGCTATTAAAGCAATGTATAAGTAAGGACTGTTAATAAATTCGCCAAAACCTACATCACTTGCTAGATAGTCTAAATGCCCTGTTACCGTTAAAGCAATATAACCAAAAATCCAAACGGTGATCACCATATAAAAAACAGCAATCATAAAGGGAGTTAATACCCCTAAAAAGCCAGCGGCGCCCCATAATTGACTGCCTTTACTCAATGTTTTGAATGCGCCAACAGGCTCTTTGGCCGTATTACGTCCAACAGCCATTTCAGCAATCATCACAGGCAAACAAATAAGAAAAACAAATAATGCGTACATTAACAAAAATGCACCGCCACCATTTTTAGCGGCATTTACCGGAAAACCCACTAAATTACCAATACCTACTGCAGAACCTGCGGCGGCTAAAATAAAGCCAATGCGTGAGCTAAAATGCTCTCTAGAAGCTGACATACTTACCCTTTTATAATTATTATGATAACGCGATAAATTAGAACATTCGATGCTAACAAGCTTTACTAACTTTGTCTTCTTTTTAGCTAAGCTTTACTTTTACCAAACAAATAACAATGTGTAAACTTGTAAAGTTGAATTGAGCGTACTCTCGACAGATAGTGTCAAAATATCTCTACCAATTAACTTAAACCGCGAGTACTGCCCTGTAAACAGATGTATACCCATTCCACTTCAAGATGCAGAATTCAGCGAGAATTAAAAGGCTTATAGGCAAGGCATTGATTGAAGAAAATAGTTATTCTATTGTCGAAATCAATAACGCAGCATATACGCCTTTTAAACTCGCCCTGCGGGGGCTACAGAGAAAATCATGTTCATCGTTGCATCTATTTTTAAGGGAATAACCATTAATAAAAAGATGTGCCTTGATCAAGAATAGCTCTGTAGCCCTGAAACTCGCATCTTGAAGTGGTATGGGTATAAACACTACTCGCTCATTAATGAAGCGTTAAGAGGTCATCAAACAACCACCTACTGCGCTTGAGTTATTAAAAAATACAGATAGAGTCAATTTTATCAGTATTAGTTAAACCAAGTTAAGTTACTTAGAAAAAAGTTTAGGATTCATAATAGATAAAATACTACTGGCTTCTTTTTCAGCAAACTCAGCAGCTTGTGTTAAATCATCCAGTGATAACCCTAAAGGTTGACAGAGAGATTCATCAATCACATTAGCATAGGAAAACTCTTCGCTGTGACTATCAATAAGAGCCAACCTAGAAGCTAAATTCAAGAGTTTAACATCTTTATTAATTTCTATAGAGGATGCCGCATTGAAGTGCTTAATTGGTAAGATAATTTTTTCAGGTATTTGCCAAATTTTTAATAAATCAGCAGAGATTTCAGTGTAAGTAAAGCCCAACACATGTTCTTGTAATTGCCATGGTAGCTGATCTTTATTGTATTGTTCACATTGTTGAGCCACTTCAGGGCTTATTTTAGCCACTAATAACTCACCAAAATTCTGTAATAAGCCAGCGACGAATAAGCGTTCTATATCACGTATACCGGCACTAATAGCTAGATTTTTCGAGACAAGTCCACAATAAACACTCATACGCCAAAAACGCTTTAAATTAATTGCCTGATTTTCAAAGTGCTTAAAAGCGGTGGCGGCGACATCAACTAACATCATATTATAAATGGCTTGTGTACCAATGATGGTGATGGCACGCGAGATTGTACTGATTTCACCTGGGAAACTATAAATAGCGCTATTAGCTATCTGTAGCAAACGAGAAGTCATAGAAGGGTCGATACCAATAACATCAGCAAAATCAGAAATTTCAGAGCTTTCATCAGCCATTAATGCTTTTATTTTAAAACAAGCATCTGGCAAAGCAAACGAGCCGTTAGCTTGCAATGCATAATCATGTGCGTTCATAGTTATCCTTAGAAATTGATTCCTTAAAAAGAAGGCCCTTAAAGTAGGCCTCTTCAATGTAAACCGTTTGAATGTAGGGTAAAACCTTACTGACTTAACAACGTTGATTTTTGCTCAAAGTGACTTAAGATTGGGGAAAAAAAACAATACTGCAAATAAAGCTAGTTGAACGGCAATCCACCATCCTGCTTTATATGTTCAGTCACTATGTAAGTACTTGTTTGTGCAATATTAGTCAGTCTGCCAATTTTTTCTAACACAAGTCTATAACTTTCAATATCAGCAAACCGGATTTTTAGCAAGTAATCATAACCACCTGCCACTAAATGACACTCAACGACTTCCTTAATAGTAACTACTTCTTTATTGAAGAGTTTGAAAGAGTCTGAAGTTGTTCTGCTTAAGGTGACTTGCACAAAGGCACTCATACCAAAGTTTAACTTTCCGGCATTTAAAAAGGCACCATAACGTTCAATATACCCTTCAGTTTCTAAGCGTTTGACTCTATCTAAACAGGGGCTAGCACTTAGGTTTACTTTTTTGGCCAGATCCACATTTGAAATTCTACCATCTGACTGTAAAGTAGAAAGGATCATAAGATCAATACGATCTAAGGGTTTTGTTTTGTTATTACTCATGTTCACACTACTTAGTAGGGAAGATAATGGATATTGCCACAGTAAACTCAAAAAAAACAGTAAAAAAATAGTAAAAAAAAACGCAAACGTTACCTTAAGGTATTCGTTCGCGTTTTATTTAATTCAAACTTATAGGCTACTTAATAACTATTTAATAACTACAAGCTATTCAAACAATTTAGTCTTCTTCAACCAGAGTCATCAGTGAGGTATTCCCTCCTGAAGCCGTAGTATCAATGCTAATCGTTTTTTCTGTAACCAAGCGTTGAATCATATTATCAAAATATTCAGAAGTTATTACCGGTAAAATAACCCCGTGACGTATTGCTAATTTTTCACTAATGTAATGCTTGATTTCAGAAGCACTATCGACAACAACACCAGATAAAGCAGAATGTGCCAGCATAGCTTCTAAGTGACATTGTTTCGCCACCTGAAATACATCTTTACCTGCGCCAGTAGCCACAAATTTATCTCTAAATTCCAATGCTTCTTGATAAAACAAATCAGAAACAACAGCAATAACTGTATTACCAGTAGCAAGTGATGTAACAATAGATTGGACCCAGAAATGGAAACTCACACTCTCATCTGCATAACAAATAATATTGCCGCGGTTTTCCAAATATATAATATTTGATTCACCTGTTGGCCCAGGTAATTGTTGCGGTTTTTTCAAACGCTTTTCAATATCAATAAGCTGTGAACGTGCCAAGACTAAGGTATGGTTTAAATCGTCAGCTAAATCATCAACAATTTCAACGTGGGCTATCTTGGCAAGTAATTGACGAACACAAGAGATTCGAGTATTTAGTTCTGTTGAACGCCACTCTTTTTCAGCCCAGTTCGCTTTATCCATTAAATGATGTGCTTCATGATTCTCAGCAGCATCACCTGATAAGGTTGTCATTTTATCTTCCGTAAAGTTAAAATCACTTTCATCTGGTGTTGCTTTTTCTTTAACTAAGCGAGTTAAGTAATTCGGACCTCCGGCTTTAGGGCCTGTTCCAGAAAGACCTCGGCCACCAAAAGGTTGCACACCAACAATAGCGCCAATCATGTTACGGTTTATATAAATATTACCCGCTCGTGATAATTTAGCTAAATTAATAGCTCTGTGCTCTATGCGCGTATGAATACCCATAGTTAAACCAAAACCCGTGCCATTGATTTTATCGACAACACTTTCTATTTCATCACCTTTAAAGCGAACTATATGTACACAAGGACCAAAAACTTCTTGCTTTAGCACACTAATATCATCAATTTCATAAAGGCGTGGTGCAAAGAAAAAGTGACCATCTTCATCGACAACATCACTAGAGAACTCACATTGGAATAGTAACTTGCCATTTGATTTCATATATTCGGCATGAGCATTTAGTGCATCGAGGGCTTTTTGATCGATAACAGGACCAACATCGGTACTTAATTTTGCCGGATTGCCAATATGTAACTCAGCCAATGCACCTTGGAGCATAGTTATGACATTATCAGCAATATCTTCTTGTAAAAAGAGTACGCGTAACGCTGAGCAACGTTGGCCTGCACTTTGGAAGCCCGATGAAATAACATCATCAACAACTTGTTCAGGTAAGGCTGTCGAGTCAACAATCATACAATTTTGACCACCCGTTTCTGCAATGAGTGGCACTTGATCGCCACCACGCTCTGCTAGCGTTTGTGAAATACGTGTACCCGTTTCTGTAGAGCCAGTAAACATAACTGTTTGAATACGACTATCTGGAATAATCGTATTCCCTACGGCACTACCGCGTGCAATAACGGCTTGTACTACGTTTTCAGGTAAACCAACAGACTTCATCAATTCAATAGCACGCAGCGCAATTAAGCCGGTTTGTTCTGCTGGTTTTGCTAAAACAGTATTACCTGTGGCAATTGCCGCGGCAACTTGCCCTAAGAAAATAGCCAAAGGGAAGTTCCATGGGCTAATGCATAACACCACACCACGTGCTTCAAGTCTTTCATCTTCACTTAATTCAATAGCACGAGCGGCGTAGTAACGACAAAAATCAACGGCTTCACGCACTTCATCAATACCATCTTGCGCGACTTTACCGGCTTCTTTAATACACATGGCAATGAGCTCATCCATATGACGCTCTAAAATATCACCAATACGACAAAGTAAGGCTGCACGCTCTACTGCAGGTGTTATTGACCAAGTACTAAAAGCGGTGTCGGCATTATCAATCATCCGCAACATATCATCATGGCTTGCATGCTGATGGAAGCCGATAATTTCACTACGATTTGCCGGATTCATTACCGCATTAGTCCCCTCAGGTAGCTCATTTTTATTTAATAAGTGGTCGAAAAACCAAGTATCTAACGCAGCTTTTAATGGGATGATTTCATTAATATCCGTTAGATCTAAACCTTTTGAATTATCACGACCTTTCTCGCCTTCACCTCGATAGAGGTCAATAGGCATAATTATTTGATTATTGTACTTAGCTTTAAGCCGTTGAGTCTTTTCTACTGGATCTTCCAATAATGATTCAACTGGTTGATTTTCATCAACAATAGCATTAACAAATGACGAGTTAGCACCATTTTCTAATAAACGACGTACTAAATAAGCAAGTAAGTCTTCATGATGGCCTACCGGCGCATAAATTCGACATTGAATACTTTCTTCTTTAACAATTTGGTCGTACAAAGAATCCCCCATGCCATGTAGACATTGAAATTCAAAACCAGCCTTATCATCGCCCGCTAATTCAACGATGGTTGCTGCAGTATAAGCATTATGTGTCGCAAATTGTGGGTAGATAGTATCGCGATATTCTAATAATTTATTGGCACAAGCATGGTAAGAAACATCGGTAGATGACTTACGGGTAAATACAGGAAAATGATTCAAGCCATCTTTTTGAGCATTTTTGATTTCGGTATCCCAGTAAGCGCCTTTAACAAGACGAACCATCATTTTTCGTTCAGTACGCAACGTTAAGTCACGTAACCAGTCAACAACATGAATTGCACGTTTCTGGTAAGCTTGCAGTGCTATACCAAAACCTTGCCAGTCGCCTAGTTCGCTATCAGAAAAAACTGCTTCAATGATATCTAATGAAATATCTAAACGCTCTGATTCTTCAGCATCCACTGTTAAACCGATATTGTATTGCTTAGCTTGTAAACACAGTGCCTTTAATTTAGGTACTATTTCTGCCATTACACGCTCTTTATGAGAGAACTCATAACGTGGATGAATCGCAGAAAGTTTAATTGATATACCAGGTACTTTACGAGGGTCGTTCTTACCCGAAGCAACGGCAACCTCACCAATAGCAGTAATAGCATCTTGATAGGCTTTGAGGTACATACCGGCATCAGCCATAGTACGGGCACCTTCGCCAAGCATATCGTAAGAATAAACATATCCTTGCTGTTCTTTAGTGGCAGCGCGTACAGTAGCAGCTTCAATGGTTTCACCCATAACAAACTGTTTACCCATTATTTTCATGGCATAGTTCATTGATTTACGAATAACAGGCTCACCTAAACGACCGACAGTTTTCTTTAGTAAACCAAATTGTTCTTTTTTACGCTTATCAGCGTAATTAACCATAGAGCCAGTCAGTAATAACCCCCATGATGAGGCATTAACAAATATTGAGTCACTAGCACCTAAATGTGAACTCCACTGGCCTTGGGAAATTTTATCGCGAATAAGCTCATCTTGAGTATGTTTATCTGGTACACGTAATAACGCTTCGGCCAAACACATTAATACCACGCCTTCCTCTGAAGAAAGTGAATATTCATTGAGTAGTGAATCAATTGCGCCATTACCTTCTTGATCCTGACGTATTTGTAAAACCATTTTGCGTGCACGTTCCCATGCACGGCTTCTTGCGCTAACATTTACTTCTGCAGCAGGTAAAATATGATCAACGGCAACATTTTCGTCAATTCGATAAAACTCACGAATTTTTTGTCTTATCGGGCAATCTGTAACCAATGAACCAGTAAATAGCATAACGTTTCCTCAAAATGCGACAGGTAAAAATCCTGCTTTAGTTATAGTCTTTTTTTCCACAAATAAGTATATTATTAGTGGGTGACGATATTAAATTTATGAGCGCATTTTAGGATAACAACCACAGGATGTGCTGGTTATTTTCAGGATTTAAGACGTTTTTATATGGAAAAGCACGAGGTAAGCAGTAGAAAATTCTGTAAATCGTTTTATTGTAACTTGTAAGGAGTGTCCGTGGGTTATTATTTACACATTTGTTGAATAATACAATTTTTGAATAATATAGTCTGTTGTATCTTGAGACGACATAGGTTTGGCAAAGTAGTAACCTTGGCCGTACACACAGTCCATTTGTTGTAATAACTCGGCATCGGCTAAGCTTTCAATTCCTTCACCCACGGTAGACATTTGAAGATTATTAGCCAAATCAACAATGGTCCTAATTATGGCTCGATTATTATTATGCTCGTCGACATTACTAATAAAGGAGCGATCTATTTTCAGCACATCGATAGGGAAACGATGCAAATAGCCCAAGCTTGAGTAACCGGTACCAAAATCATCGAGTAATATTTTTACCCCCATATTTTTTAAGGCTTGCATATTAGTAAGTACTATCTCAGCATTTTCCAACAAGGCACGTTCAGTTAACTCAACACGTAGATGATGGGGAGCTAAGCCTGTTCTTTTTAATACCTTTTCAATATCTTGCGGTAAGCTGGTACTAAAAAATTGCTTGGAAAATAAATTACAACTGACATAAAGATCATCACAGCCTAATTCATCATGCCAACGTTTCAACTGCTGACAAGATTTTTCAATAATTTGAATATCAATTTCTTTAATTAAATCAGTTTCCTCAGCCAGCGGAATGAAATCATTAGGGTAAACAAAACCACGCTTAGTACTCTGCCAGCGAGCTAGCGCTTCAAACCCCTTAAGTTTTTGGTTATCCAGTTTAATAATTGGTTGGAAATAAGGGATAAACTCGTGCCAAGCAATCGCTTCTCGAATATCAGCTTCAAGGCTTAAAGCATTCTGTACTTTTTGATGCATACTGTCGTCAAAGACTTCATAACGCCCTCTACCATTGTCTTTAGCATGGTACATAGCTGTATCTGCATCTCTGAGCATAGTATCTGCATCATCATAGCGTTTATTGCTAAACGATATGCCAATACTAGTGCCCGTGTATACTAACTGATTATCGATAGTAAAAGGCTGTTGAAGAAAAGCCGTGATGCGCTGCGCTACCTCAAAGGCTTCATTGTCAGTTTTCAAGTCTTCAATTAAAATGACAAATTCATCACCACCTAAGCGAGCAACGGTATCTACTTTACGAACAATAGCCAATAATTCTCGCGCTATTATTTTCAACAAAACATCACCCGCATGATGCCCTAAACTATCGTTAACTACTTTGAAACGATCTAAGTCTAAAAACAGCACAGCAAAAGAAAAGTCATCTTTTCGCTTTGCACAGGCTATCGCATGATTAAGTAAATCAAGGAATACCGCTCTGTTGGGTAACCCGGTCAAACTATCATGGGCGGCGGTGTGTTTTAATAATTTTTCCGCTTGTTTACGATGGGTAATTTCATCTTCAAGGGCAAGTGTGCGTAGTTTAACTTGTTGCTCTAGTAATTCATGACTGCGTCGTTCAAAATCAGCGAGTTCTCGACGTTTAATCGCTGCCGAAACGTGGTTAGAGACAAAATTAAGTAACTCGGCATCTTGTTGATTGTAAGTGGTTTTATAATAATAACTCTGTAGAACCATGACTCCAAGTAAATGGCCTGAATAGATTAATGGTACGCCTAACCAAGAATGGATGTCATCCTGTGGTTTTTTAGTTTCACCTTCAAGATGTAGACTCATCATTTCTTGATAGGTGAGTAATACTGTTTCTCGACGGCGAAGTACTAACTCGGAATATTGATTTGATAGCTTCCTTGGTTTAAAATCTTTGGCTAAATTAGATGTTTTTTCATCAACATAATAAGAAAAACTTAACGTGTCTGAATCTTTTTCATATTTAGCAATAAAGAAGTTTTTAGCATTGATCAGTTGTCCAATAATATTGTGGACCTTACTATAGAAAGTATCTATATCAAGGTCAATATCCGTGGTTAGTTCCGATATTCGATATAAAGATTCTTGTAGTAACTCGGACTTTTCTCGCTCACGAATTTGTGCCATCAATTCTTTCGTACGCGCATTAACCGCATTTTTCAAGCGTTGTTGATCTTGTAAACGTACCATAGCACCAACAATGTGCTGGGCGGCAAAGGTAAGTAAATTCAAGTCACTTTCATTATATCGAACTTTTTCATCATAACTTTGTATGGTGATGGTACCTATCACTAAGCCATTTTGGAGTAAAGGCACACCCAACCAGTCAGTGCCGCGGACACCAAATTGTTTGATTTTATAATTATCAAATAGCTGTTTTTCCAATTCTGGGGTTAACAGGAGTGGCTGCTTCGATTCAATAACTAAATTAGTAAATGAACCATCATAATCTTGGTAATCTATGATGCCTGCCGGTTTTTCATCTTTTTCATCAAGATAATAAACAAACTCTAAGGTTTCAAACGTTTGATCATAGAGCACGATAAAGAAGTTTTTCGCGGTCATTAACGACGCGATAGTAGTATGCACTTGCGGATAAAAGCTCTCAAGATCATTACATTCTTGAGATAGCTGGTTTAATTTGAAGAGTGCCGTATAGCGAGCTTGTAAATCAGCATTTCTTTTCTCTAGAAAATCCACATTTCCAGAGAGATCAGCAATGCTTGCCTCTTTGGCACGTATTAACAGCTCTGCTGCTTGAGGCGTGTTTTCCTGTTGATTTTCTAGTTTCAAAATTACCATACCGTTTAGTTATTTGCTCGCTCATCTACCAAGTACTTAATAAAACGATTATTAAGAATTGCTTACTTATTGCTGAGCGTCAGCTTTAGCCGACTTACTAATCTCTTTAACTTTATGCTTATTACCACAAATAGCTGCTTGTTTTTCATCTCGGTAATAACGAATATCAATACAATCTTGCTGATAGCGACGTTCTAATTCAGTGCGAATAATTACATCACCTTTAGTATTAATAATGCGTTTATGTAAAGCTTGGCACTCTTGAATTTGTTCAGAAGCTAAAGTGACATCTTCGCAAACATTATCAACACTTGAACAACTTGCCAACAAACTGATAAAAGGTACCACTAATAAAACTATTTTATTCATTTAACTATTCCATTACATTAAGAAACAATTTATACCAATTCCAATAAGTTTCTTGCCACTCAGCGAGAGTTAAAAGGCTTAGAGGCAAGGCATTGATTATAGATAATGGTTATTCCCTTATCAAAATCAATAACGCAGCATGTAAGCCTTTTAAACTCGCCCCTTAGGAGCTTTCCAGCGATTCGATAACCGCACAAAATTTCTTTCATATAGAGTGACTATATGCAAAAAAATTCTATTTGTTCTCAAACCGCTGGCAAGCTCTGAATGGGAACTAACTTAATGGACTTGGTATTATTACTGCAAACTATTATACCCAAGCAAGACCAAATTGCGAGAGCCTATATAGTTATTAATAATATCAATTGATTAGTATAAACATTCACTTTTATTGTTTTATTTCTCACCACTTACATTAGCTATTTATGCTAGTCACCTCTGAAACATTTAACAGCCTACTTTCACCGTCTTTGAGTGACTTATCTAAGTGTAAACTTCCTATTGAGTAACGATGCAATGCAATAACAGGGTTACGAAAACGGCCAAACATACGCTTTATTTGATGGTAGCGCCCTTCGGTTAAGCTCACTTGTGCTTCAAAGAGAGAAACAATATGCAAAATTGCTGGTTTTGTCGTTATGTTCTCATAAGGAAAATACATCCCTTTTGCAAAAGCCTCTATATAGTCTGACGTTAAAGCGTTTTCTAGTGTCACTTGATAACATTTAGAGACTTTATGTTCAGGTGACGTTAGCCGCTCAGACCAACGACTATCATTTGTTAGTAACACTAGGCCTGACGTATTTAGATCGAGTCGTCCGACGATATGTAAACTATCCAAAACCTCTTGAGCAAATTGTCTAGCAAGTAAATCAATCACCGTCTTATGTTTTTTATCCTTAGTCGCACAAACCACACCAATAGGTTTATTCAGCATAATATAATATGCCCTATTAGCCTGCAGTACTTCATCATCCATAATAACGTGTGAAAACTGATCAACAAGCTGAGCAATATCTGTTGCTAATATGCCATCAACATAAACTCTTTTTTGCGCTAAAATCAACCTTACTTTTTTGCGGTTAATTTGACGATAATCACTAATAAAACGATCTAAGCGTGCAGTATTAATAGCCATTTTTTTTGAAAAAGTCCATTACTTAGATACTGGCCAATGATTGCTGCTGGGCAATTAAATTAAGAACTTTACGTAACTTAGCCTGAATATAACCCGCTAATAGCGTTGGCTGTAATACCAATAAATCCAGCTCTGACATTGTCATGGCAATAGTGCAAAGCAATTGTTGTTCGCCTTCGTTAAAACAACAAATCACATCATCAGAAAAATGACTGATGGTAACTCTACTGCCCGATAGCTTATCCAATGCTTCTTTACATTGTTCGAAACTTGCGGGGGTTTCTAAGGATAATTGAATCGTTAAAATGTCCTCTTCATCGCCATACCAATTGGCCGTTAAGGTTTGAAAATTGAACTGCGCTTCTAGCTTGTTGCTCACTGATTTTATATTGGTAAATTTATCGAGTAAGTCTTTAGTTACGTTAAGGGTTATCGGTAGCATTTCGGTCATTTTTTAAGCTCATCATCTTCTAAACAATAAAATTGCGCTGTATTATCTGACACTCTCTAGGCACAATTTTAATCGCTATGTATTTTACCGCATATCATAACCGCGTTGCATGCAAACTTCAGCTTGTTCGCTCAATTTCATTAATGTGATTCTACTAACCTACTTCAGATATTAAATGGATAACATTACACCGCATTACAAAAACAAATAATGATAAAAATAAAACAGGGAGGCAAATTATGGAGAATAGTTATCTGTTTCTATTATCAAGTTTATTTTCGAACATCCTCAACCTAAAAGCGAACAAATTTAACTTTTAACAAAGCAACAAAAACAATAAACCATTGATTACATAAGCCTTTAATATTTGGCACGGTTATTTCATTACTTATAAAATCAGTTAAGAATAACAGTGAAACTTTATGAAAATTGCATTAACTAAAAAGCAACCTTGGAAAAAATGGGCAGCTATCGCCAGCTTCACCTTATTAATGGGCTATGCCGGTTATAGCGTTAGTGGTAAAGCAACAAAGTCAGTCCCCTTAAAAGACATAAGTTTTCAAACGGTAGTTCAAGGTAACTTAACTATTTATGCTAATGCCTATGGCGAGTTCGCTTCGGCAAAAGAACGTTTATTAACAGCGCCAGCTTTAGGTAAGGTCTCTGAAATTTTAGTTCGTCCTGGCACTAAGGTAATGCCTGACACGGTTATTTTACACTTATCAAACCCTAGATTAGTACAGGAAGTAAACGCAGCTAATGGCCAACTTGCTCAACAATTAGCGCAAAGAGAAGCGTTTAAATACGAGCAGCAAAGTGAACGTTTAAATTATCAAGGCCGCATTGCAGACATTGAAGCTGAAATTGAAAAAGCAGAGCTTGAGCTATCGGTAAATAAAAACCTGATGGATTTAGGTGTTTCTTCAAAAATAGAATTACAACGCGCCAAATTGGCGGTAAAACAAGAAAGTAAAAAACTTGGCTTTGAAAATAAAAAATATAAGCAGTTTATCGAAATGCAAGGCTATCAACTTACTCAGCGTGATATCACCATAGAACAACAACGTGCACAAGTTAACTTACTGGAGCAGCAGCTTGATGATATGAAGGTAAAAGCAGGCATTAATGGCTCACTGCAAACGTTAGAGATTGAATTAGGCCAAAGTGTTCAGTTAGGTGAATCATTAGCAAAAGTAGGTAGTGATGAGGAGCTAATAGCTCGCTTACGTTTACCGCAAAACCAAGCTGACCAAATAGATATCAACGCCGCTGTTTTGATTGATACACAAAAGGGCATTATCAAAGCGCATATTACACGCATTGAAAGTGTAGTTAACAACGGGTCAGTACTTGCCGAGGCTGTCATTGATGAAGCCTTAACTTCTAATGCACGGCCTGCATTATCAATATCAGCACAAGTATTTGTTAGGCACCAACAAGCAGTTAGCTACATAGAACAAGTACCGGGGTTTCGCCCGCGCAGTAAACAAAGTCTTTTTGTCCGCGACACTAACAACTCATTAATTCAAAGAGATGTCACCTTTGGCGAATTATCAAAAAATAAATTAATTATCACTTCAGGATTAACACCTGGCGAGCAACTGGTGAGTAGTGATACGCAACAATACAATAAATACCCGCAACTTTTGATCATTGAATAAACAAATATTTAAAACAAGCAATGCTAAATACTAAAGACATAACAGCAGCTAAAACAAATTAAGGAAAATCACATGAAAAACATAGTTACCATGGCAAACATTCACAAGCGTTACGATGGCCAACAAATAGAAACCCATGCCCTGCAAGGTGTTAGCTTAGATATAAGACAAGGCGAGTTTGTTGCCATAACGGGTCCCTCTGGCTGCGGAAAATCTACCTTACTTTCTATTATGGGTTTAATGGACTCCCCTAGTGAGGGCGAATATCAACTAGCCAATATTACTACTTCAGGTTTAAAAGTTGATCAACGCACTCAAATTCGTAATGAACATATTGGCTATGTTTTTCAGTCTTTTAACTTAATAGATAACTTAACTGTTTTTGAAAATGTTGCGTTGCCTTTAGAGCACCGAGGTTGTAAAAAATCAGAAATCAAAACACGTGTAGAAGAAGTACTAACACAAGTGGATATGCTACATAGACAACACTATCGACCAAACCAACTTTCTGGTGGTCAGCAACAACGTATTGCTATTGCTCGTGCACTTGTTGGCAAACCAGACCTGATATTAGTTGATGAACCAACAGGTAACTTAGACAGCAAAAATGGCGATCAGGTAATGTCGCTGTTAGAGCAGCTCAACAAAAACGGTTCAACTATTGTGATGGTTACTCATGATAGCCGTTATTCACGTTGTGCTAGTCGCCAAATTCAACTGCTCGATGGTCAAATTGTTTCAGAAATTAATACTGGGCTAAGTCCGCAGCCAAGTACCATTGATATAAATGAAAAATCTTTGCAGGGGGTTGCATGAGTTTATTCAAAAAATCCTTATATCAAGGTATAACACGGGTATTTTCATTACCCCGCCTGAGCGTGCCACTAATATTAACACTTGGCTTAACCTTAGGTGCGGTATTAAGTGTTATTTCAATTTCATCAACCTTATTGTATCAACCTCTGCAGGGCGTTAAAAATGAGGCTTCACTGCAAACGCTTGATTATCGTTTTAAAATGTCAGATACCTTGAGTGTGTCTTATTGGAACATGAATCGCTTAATTGATTTTAGTGAACAATTTAGTGATTTAGGCGAATGGGCTGGTATTGCTCCTTCAGAGCAAGATGTTGTAGTAAACAATACTACGTTTGCGACGACCCGTTATGACGCGTCAAGCAACATTCTTTCGGTATTAGGTAGCCAATTATTATTTGGTGACAATGTCACTATTGAGTCAACAGAAAAGTATGTGTGGATATCCAGAAGTTTTTGGCAAAATGCCTTTGCTGGCGTTAAATCAGTCATTGGCAAACAAGTAACTATCACCAATCAAAATTATATTATTGCCGGTGTCATTGAAGATGTAATGGCGATAAAAAGTAACCGATCAATTTTACCGCAGCAGGTCTGGTTTATCGCCAATTTAGCCAAGGTTAAGTCGCAAACTGATGAAGTAGGTAATATTAGCAATGATATTGATACCCTGATACTAAAATCAGCTGATGGCCAAGCGCAACTGCCATCACAAGCACAAGTTGATGCATGGTTAGAAGATTACGTCACCCGAAATGTCGATGGCGAGCAAGTGCAAATGTTTATGGACTTCATGACTAATACCAAAAAAGAAGCTAAGGGCAGCAGTTACCGCAGCAACATGTTAGGTGAAACTGAAAATCTACTTATCGCATTATTTATTGCTGTTATCGGGCTGTTATTAATGGCGACACTTAATTTGCTAAATTTATTCATCGCTCATTATCAAGGAAGAACTAAAGAATTTGCCATTCAAATAAGCTTAGGCGCAAGCTTAACAAAAGTTAGATTATTAGTGTTACTTGAGAACCTACCTAGTTTTGTTTTAGCGGCAGTAACGGGGTTATTAGTTACCGGTTGGGCGATAAGAAGTTTACCCTTGATTGCTGGTGATAGTTTACCCATGATAGATGCCATTAGTATTGATAGCACCACCATACTTGCTTCAATCGCCATAATATTAGCGCTAAATATGCTATTTAGTTGTCTCGCACTGGTTGATATTGACAAGCATGCACTCGGCAATAACTTAAATAGCAGTGGTAAAGGAATACAAGCACAAAGCAATCAATGGTTAAGCCGCGTATTAATGGTACTGCAACTATCAATTGCTTCGATATTACTGACCGCTTCAGTGATGATAGCCATGCAAAGTTATCAAGCGGTTTATCAAGAGACTGGTTATGACATTGGTAATAGTTATGAAATTGGCGTAACCGTTAGCGATGAAGAATACATTACTCAATTAAATACTTTTGACTCTTATCGAAAGAGCGAAGCTAAACAATTACTTGATGGTATATCAAATTTGATAGAGCAAGAAGTAAGTGATAGTCAAGTGATCACACCTAACTATGGCCCTTTGTCTGATTCTTTACGAGTAAACGCCTTTCGTGATGAAGACTCAGGAGCGCGAGTTATTCACCAAATAAAGACTTTAGGGGCAAATTATTTCTCAAGCTTTAATATTCCTATACTTGCTGGCGCTAATGTAAGCCAAGCACAAATTGATAATGATGAAGACCGAATTGTTATTGATGAAAATATGGCAAAACTGTTATTTTCAACGTTAACCTACCAAGATATTATTGGCAAAACCATTCAAATGAGTCCGGATAGTTCAACACCACCGTCAATTGTTACAGGGGTAGTTGCCAATACCTTAAGTCAAACTGGTATTGCAGATTCATTAGGCTTACCTTCAATATACTCTCATCGCGTTAGACCTGGCTCAACCATGCAGTTTACTGTGATGTTACCTGCTGGAAAAACCATTACGCCTGCGATGCTAGAAAGTGAACTTAAACGTCAATTTCCACGTTTAACTAACTTGAACATAGAATCATTAGCAGATATTTGGCAGAGGCAGACATTGAATCAACGCCTTAGTTTATGGATAGTACTCGCCATGACTGGTTTAACACTTTTCCTTGCTGCTATCGGTGTTGCTGGTCTAACACAAATGACCACAAACCATCGTAAATATGAACTTGCAGTGCGCATGGCAACGGGTGCGAAACAAGCTAAATTAGTTAGCTTTATCTTAAAAGATGCTTTGTCGATGTTAGTGGTAGGTTTAGGTGTAGGTTTTATTGTTTCTGTTATAGGTTATCAACAAGTATCACAAAGCTTAGAAATGTTACCTGATTTTAGCTGGCTTGCGATGATCTCTTTAGATACCGCTTTAGTCGTTATTGTTTTATTGTCGGTAATTATGCCTGCATGGCGAGTAATTAGTAGTGATCCTATGCAAGCGTTACGAGAAGAGTAAATTTACTAAGTAGCATTGCGCTTTAGTACTAGCCAAGCCACTAAGGTAATTGGCATACTAACACCCACAGGGTTAAGACCCAAAATAGCAAAGGAAACGCTTTAACTCGTTTCCTTTTCTATTATTTTTATTTTAGTTTCATTGGCTAATAGATAGTTAAAGATTAGCTAAGAGCCGCCTAAATTTATGGAAATGCTATGTCAAATGCCACCATTTTAATTGCTGACGATGATGAAGATATTCGTTTAGCATTAAACTTATTACTCAGCGCACAGGGCTATCAGATTATTGAAGCGGCTAACGCTAAAGAAATCATCATAGAAAGTAACCGACAGCAGCCCGACTTAGTACTTTTAGATATGAACTTTTCTCGAGACACCACCAGTGGTCAAGAAGGTTTAGCGATTTTAGAACAGTTACAGCCATTAAATATCCCAGTGATACTCATGACAGCATGGGGTTCAATTGAACTAGCAGTACAAGGATTACAAAAAGGCGCCAATGATTTTATAGAAAAACCATGGAATAAGCTTAAGTTACTCAACAGTATTAAACAGCAGTTAAGCTTTTCCCAAGTAAAAGAACAAAATCAAGGCTACCGACAACTACTTGCTCCTGAGAATAAAAAAAACTGGGTATGCCAATCTCCTAGCATGCAGGCTATTGAAACGTTAATAACGCAAATAGCACCAACGGATGCCAATATATTAATCTTAGGTGAAAATGGTACCGGTAAATCACTGCTGGCTGAGCGAATTCATCAACTGTCATCACGCCAGTATTCTCCACTCATTACAGTGAACATGGCCGCCATTCCTGAAAATCTATTTGAAAGTGAACTCTTTGGTCATCAAAAAGGTGCGTTTACTGATGCTAAGCAAAATCGAGTTGGTCGCTTTCAGCTTGCTGACAAAGGCACCTTGTTTTTTGATGAAATTGGCTCGTTGCCCTTAACACTTCAACCTAAATTATTACGGGTTTTAGAAACAGGTCAATATGAAGTTTTAGGATCAAGTCAAACTCAAGTAGCTGATGTTCGTTTAATTAGTGCCACCAATGCCGACCTCAACCAACTGGTCAGTAAACAAGCTTTTCGACAAGATTTATTATACCGTTTAAATACCCTAGTTATTACCATCCCACCATTGCGTGAGCGACTTGAAGATATTGAAGCCTTAGCAACAAGTTTTATCACTAAGTTTAGTGCTAAGTATCGTAAACAAGCCTTAACGATTAGCGCTTGTGCCTTAAGTAAATTAAAGCAACACAATTGGCCTGGCAATATTCGTGAATTTAGTCACATGATAGAACGTGCTGTTTTACTGTCAAATAGCAATGAAATAACAGCACAGCAATTATTACTAGAAAGCATGGACAATACCAATAACACCAGTGATTCAATATTATTGCAACCGCTTGAACAAGCGGAGAAACAGCTGATTGAAAAAGCGATGAACGTTACTGGCGGTCAAGTTATCGAGGCTGCAAAGTTGCTCGATATATCTCGTAATGCCCTTTACCGACGTTTAGAAAAGTTTGATATTCATCATGTCGAATAACATCAATCAACCAGCAAAACCATTAAGTTTAAAGCTCAGCCATGAACAGTGGCTGGTCTTTGGCTTAGCCAGTACCTTAATCGTTATATTAGCCTTAATCATTGCGCTCACTTCTACGCTTGGTTGGACCATATTGGCGACAGCCACATTAGTTTTTTTTCTCTCTTATCCGCTCATTTGGCTTGCTTGGCGTAGTTATAACTTCTGGCGACAAGCCATCATGCAACTAACTACCTATACGCAAGTTATCCGTGAGGGTGAAACAAACTTGCGCTTTAAAGTGCAACATCAAGACAATTTATTAGCTGAGTTACAGCAAGAAATTTCTGCCCTAGCCATAGGTAACGCCCATAAATTGCAACAAAACCAAACATTGGAAAATGTACTGAGCCACATCCTCGACTCTTGGCCTATTCCTGTGTGCTTATTTGATGAAAATAATCAACTTAGCTATCGGAATATCGCCATGAAAGAGAAAATACAACAACCCATGCTTATTGGCGCAGCCGCTGAAGATTTAGGGTTTTCCATGGAAAATGGTAATTTAAGCCACAACCAGTTCAATCAACAGTGGCAGTGTCAAAGCATTAGTTATCTATTCCAAGAAAAGAAGTGCCATATTTTTTCTGCTCTCGATATTTCTCAACCACTTCATCAACAGCAAAGTCTTACCCAGCAAAACCTTATTAGGGTATTAGCCCACGAATTACGGAATTCTTTAACGCCAATGGCTTCAATGGCCGACACCTTATTATGCAATGATAGTTTTAACGAAGATCAAGTACGCTTGGTATTGAGTCGAATCAGACAGCGAAGTAATCGCTTACTTAGTTTTATTGAGCAATACAGTCAATTGAGTCAATTACCTGTCCCGCAATCAAGTTGGTTTGATTTTAATGATTTACTTGATGAAGCCAAAGCCATGATCACCGAGCCCTGCACGATACATTATCAAGGCAGTAATCAATGTTTTGCTGACGTACAGCAAATGGCGCAAATACTGATTAATATTTTCAAGAATGCCCAAGAAGCTTGTGATGAAGAACATTGTGAGATTGACGTTAGCTTGTACTACCAACAAGAAAATTCGCAAGGCTACCAACAAACCAAACAAATTATTGATATTAAGGATAATGGCCCTGGTTTTGCTAATCTTGATAATGCATTAACCCCTTTTTACACCACTAAAAGCCATGGTTCAGGTATTGGATTGTCACTGTGCGCTGAAATCACTCGCAATCATGGTGGTGAGTTCACCATAGAAAACACCGAAAATGGCGCAAAAATCAGCCTATCATGGCCGGTGAACAATAGAGTTCATTAGTATTAATCTCATGGTTCATCGATAAAGACTTTTTCCAAAAAAATCCGCTACATAGCTGGATAGGATTTTTTATAAACAACTGCGTTAATCATCAAATAACGCTTTCATCATTTTTTGAGCAATTTCAGTGTGATGTTGCATCGTTGAAAATTGTTTGGCGAGACTTTCTGGGCCAAAAACATAAACAGGCACAGGACTCGCCGTATGCGTGCCCGTACCCCAAACAACATTCTGTTCTGCGGATAAAGCCCTGCCGATCAAGTTGCCATGAACGTCATCGCCATAAACATAAAATTCTTTAAAGTCGTTCACTTTAGGAAATTCATTTGCTGATAAATAAGTGTGATTTTCTTGTTGGTATTCATTATGTTCACGTTTGGTAATTGATAATGCTTGTGCTAGCGTCACTTTAAAATCACTATATTGATTAATAACCTCAAACCACTGCTCAGCTTTAGTATTACTCAATGAATTATCATTACTCACTTGGCTCATCATGTCGTAAAAAGTTCGTTTTTGTTGATAAAGACGATCAAGGTTATCTAAGGAGCCAAAATTGAAGTTAGGCTTGTACTGTCTACCAGCCATGCCATTGCCTGTTAAGGTTTTAGCGCTTGGTACGTCCTTACGTGAATAGCTAAATCCGAAACCACCCGTTTCATGATCAGCCGTTACCACGACTAAGGTATCATCGCGATCTTTAACCCATTCATAAACGGCGTTAACGGCTTCATCAAACTTTAAGAGCTCGTGTAACATCCAGCCTGCATCATTAATATGTCCCGCCCAATCAATTTGTCCCCCTTCAATCATCAGAAAAAAGCCTTTTTCACTTTGCGATAATATTTCTAATGCAGACAATGTCATTTCACGTAATGAGGGCTGTGAACAGTTGGAGGCTTTTTTACAAGCACTATAAGCAATACCATTTTCCATAGCCGAATTAGCAAACAAACCAAGCACTTTTCCACCTTCAATATGGCCTAATTGCTGCTGGTTAAAAGCAAGTTCATAGCCGTATTGGTTTTTTGCCTCAATAATAAGATTACGTTTATCTTTACGTTTTGAAGATTTATAAAGTGTTTCTGTGGCACCTAAATCCGTCATCAGCTGTTGGGCACGACTATCTGTTTTGATATCGCTAGGTAAAAAGTGCCTTGCTCCACCAGAAAGTAGAACATCAACACTACCTGACTCAATAAGCTCTTCAGCTATTTCATTTTCCAATGAGCGATGTGCTTGATGTGCAGCAAAAGCGGCTGGCGTTGCATGAGTGATACGAGTGTCTGAAACTAAACCAGTTGCTTTGCCTTGCGCTTTCGCTTTTTCTAAAATAGTTTGTACTCTGTTGCCGTTCTCATCTAAACCTATCATTTCAGATCCAGCAGCCAACCCTGTTGCCAATTGAGTCGCAGAGCAAGCTGAATCGACAACTAGGCTGCCGTATTGACCATAAGGTGCCGTTAAGGACAACCCTACTTGGCCCGCCTCGGCTAATTTGGTTAATGCGGTTTTATTACCTTTATTATTATAGGTGGAGTATTTTGCTCTTCGGGCATATTCCTCTAACAAACCCACTTGTGGAGCGCCCATACCGTCACCAATCATTAAAATGACATTAGTAACTTTACTGAGATTAGTCACTTTACCGACATGAGCCATTTTTTCCGGCTTGATTTCAATATTATTGTTACTACACCCAATTAAGCTTAAAGAGGCGATAGTGAGCGCAAGGACTTTTTTTTTAAACAAAGAGTTTCTCCAGTATAAATCTAGCGTAATAGATTAAAGTGTCACGGGTATAAATCTAGCGTAATAGATTAAAGTGTCATGAGTATAAACACACTATATGACAATAATAAGATAGACATTATGGCGATTTAAAATCTCAAGTAAATATTCATTTACTTTACCATTCAAAGTGTACTCTGAAACATGCATCTTGATTGGTACCAACTATACATATCTCAATTTAACAAATCAGTCATTTAAGCAATCTGTCACAATTCATTCGTTAAACGGTCATTATTTAGTCAGAAATCTGTCATAAACATTCAGCATACTTCCCCGCAATCAAAACAATAAACATTTTATCTAGGGGATATATGACTATTCAATGTTCAAAAAATCTTATCGCTTTAGCAATTGCTTCAGCATTGTCGTTACCTGTCGCAGCAGCTGACTACCAAGAAAACGAAAATACTATGGAAGAAGTTTTAGTCGTGGCTAAAAAGTTATCTCATGCCAATCATGTGATTGAATCATCAATGATAAAACAACAATCACCTGCTAGCAGCATACTTGCTGTGATGGACAACTTGCCTGGTATTAGTATCAATGAGGGTGATGCGTTTGGTGGTGATGATTGGTCAACCTCTATTACGATGCGCGGCTTTACTATTGATGGTAATCAGCAACAGTTAGGGATGACAATTGATGGTATCCCAAATGGTGGTTCTAACTATGGCGGTGGCGCTAAAGCGAACCGCTATTTAGACAGTGAAAACATGCGTACCATTGAAGTATCACAAGGTACTTCTGATATTTCATCAGCATCATTAGAAGCGCTGGGGGGAACCTTTAATTTTGTGAGTTCTGATCCTGCTTTTGAAGAAACAACAACCTTGGCCTATACCGATGGTGATCATGATGCCTCACGTTATTTCATCCGCCATGACACGGGACGAATTTTTGATAATACCTACGCTTACATGAGCTATTCATCAACCTCAACGAGTCGATGGGTTGGTGAAGGTTCAAACGGTGGCATGCAAAGAGAACACGCTGAAGTTAAGTTCATTACTGAACTAGGTAACTTAAGTATTACTGGCCGTTTATCTTATGATGATGCCGATGAAGACAATTACAATTCAGTTAGCTTAGAGCAGTTCAATCAAACGCCTGATTGGGATCAATTAACGTGGAACTGGACAGGTACTCCTCACCTTGATCAAATGTTTGCCGAGGGTTGGTCAACATTACGTGAAAATACTTTAGGTTATGTGAAGTTTGATTATCAGCTATCTGACAATGTTTCTTTTCAAATCACACCCTACTTTCATAAAAATAAAGGTCGAGGTGATTGGATCCCGCCTTATTTAGTCTCTGCGGTTGATAGTGAAGGTAACCCTACCAACGAAGGTGGCTCAATAGGGTCTACTTATGGCTTTACCGATCAAAATGGCACTCCATTAGCGCCCGCTGCAGGTTGTGAGCAAAGCTTTACTTGGCCATGGGACTCTGGCCCAGGTTTACACCCTGCCTGTTATAGTGACAGCGCAGTGCCAGTCATGTCATATCGTCATACTCATTATGAAAAAGATCGTGTTGGTTTAACTGCAAACGCACAATGGTCTATTGCAATGAACGACATTCAATTTGGTTTATGGGCAGAATCAAATGAGCGAAATGAATCAAGAGACTGGCATAAAGTTGTTGATGCGCGTGTTTATCATCACTTTGATTCAACACCTTACTGGACACAATATAGTAATGAATTTCAAACCGACACGTTAAAATTTTATCTACAAGACACGCTAGATTTTGGCGATCTTTCACTTAATCTCGGTGTACAAAAGTACTTAGTAGATATTGAAAAAGTCGATAATTTTTCAGGCCAGCAAACGGGTAAAGTTAACAGTGACTCAGATGTGCTCTTCAGTACCGGTGCCATTTACCAATTAAACAGTAACATTGAATTATTTGCCGGTTACAGTGAAAACTTCTCAGCCATTAAAGACGGTGTGTTAGAACGTGATGCTTCAACGCTTGAAGATATTGAACCAGAAACTGCAGAGAATATTGATTTAGGCTTACGTTATAACACTGAAGATATTAGTTTTTCTGCTACTTATTACACCATTGATTTTGAAAATAGAATTACTTTCATTGCCCCTGGCAGCGATACGGATGGCATTGACTACAGTATCGGTACCAATGGCTCTTACCTCAATGTCGGTGGTATTGAGTCCGATGGTTTTGAACTCAGCGTAAACTACCGCTTAAATGAGCAGTGGAACTTATACTCATCTTATACCAATAATGATTCACGTTATGTTGGCGACGCCCCAGGTTTTACTGCAGGTGATAAAGTCGTAGATTCAGTTGATGATATGTTTGTTTTATCAACTGATTATACTAAAGGTGATTTCCGCGTTGGTGCCTCAGGTAAATATACCGGAGAACGTGGTGATGCGCCGTCTTATACCACTTTTGATTTCAATGCGGGTTACTTTGTCCCCTTCAGCGGACATACTATTTCATCAATTGATATCGCCTTTGTTATAACTAATATCACCGATGAAAGTTATTTATCAACGGGAACCGGTAATGGCACAACCTTCTTTATCGGTGCGCCTAGAACGGCTTCAATGACGTTTACTGCCAGTTTTTAAAGCGTAATAGACAACATTGATAACAAAGCCAAGTAGGTATTATACCAAGTCCATTAAGTTATTCCCCACTCAGCGAGAATTAAAAGGAATTGGTATTACTTGGCTTCTTTCATTTAAATCAATCAATAACGGATCGACACATGTTAAAGTTTTTTTATTCAACCATATTATTGCTAAGCTGCTTTAGTATTCACGTTAATGCAGCAGCAGATACTTCAGAAACAGATAATTCAGCAACTAACATTTCAACAACTGGAACGAATTTAGTTTTAGTTACTATTGATGGGCTTCGTTGGCAGGAGTTATTTTCTGGCGCAGACCCTTCTTTACTCAATAATGAAAAATTTGTCCGAGAAGGTCATCACGTTCAGGAAAAGTTTTGGCATGACAGTGAAGAAAAACGTCGACAATTATTGATGCCCTTTTTTTGGAATACCGTGGTAAAAAAAGGCATGGTAATTGGCAATCGAAATATAGGCTCAAACATGTCAATTGCTAACCCATGGCACTTCTCCTACCCCGGTTACAGTGAAATTTTCACTGGTGTGGTTGATCACTCAATCAATAGCAATAAAAAAAAATTAAACCCACAAATGTCTTTTTTAGAATGGCTTAACAATAAAGGTAACTATCAACACAAACTTGCGGCATTTGGCAGTTGGGACGTATTTCCTTATATTTTAAATAAAGAGCGTAGCCAGCTTTATATTAACGCAGGATTTGATTCCGCCGAAGGTTATGCTTTGTCTGATCAAGCAAAATTATTAAATGATTTACAAAAAGAAATTCCAAGCCCTTGGCATAATGTTCGCTTAGATAGCTTCACTTATCGTTACGCTAAAGACTATTTATTAACGGTTAAACCGAAAGTTATGATAATTTCGTTGGGCGAAACGGATGACTTTGCACACGATGGCCATTACGATAGTTACTTAAACTCTGCCCATCAAACCGATCAATTTATCGCTGACTTATGGCAGACCCTGCAAACAACTCCAGGTTATCAAGATAATACCGTCTTAATGATCACTACTGATCATGGCCGAGGTAGTAATGCCGACGATTGGCAACACCATGCCTCAAAATTAGCGGTACAAGATTATATGAAAAACCTCAAAGCGTTCCCAAATGGCATTAGGGGATCAGAAAATATTTGGTTTGCTGCCATGGGCCCGGGCGTGAATGCACGAGGCGAAATAAAAACCACACAAGAAGTTAAGCAAAAACAAATTGCCGCTACCGCACTAACTTTGTTAGGTGAAGATCCTAAAGCATTTAATCCAAAAGCAGGCTCAGTTATTAAGGAAATATTTTAATGAAACCTTCATCATTCGCTCTACTTTGTATGGCCAGCTTTAGCCTATTCATAACCGCTCAAGCTACTCAATCAAACCAATTTTCACAGTTACCTCAACTGGCAAAATCACCGCAAAAAATACTTTTTGGTTCATGTTCGCATCAAGATAAAGCTATGCCTATTTTAAAATCTATTAATAAAGAGGACGCTAATTTATTCATTTTTCTGGGTGATAATATTTATGGTGACACAAAAAACATGCAAGACATGGCCGACAAATATCAACGGCTAGGCAATAATCCAGACATAAAAGCACTGCGTTTAGCCACACCAACGATCGCCATTTGGGATGATCATGATTTTGGCGAAAATGATGCGGGCACAGAATATCCGCAAAAAGAACAATCAAGAAAGCTGATGTTAGACTTTTGGAAAGAACCACATAATTCAGCCAGATATACCCAAAAAAATGGTATTTATACTGCTTATATGTACGGTAAAGAACAAAATAAAGTGCATGTTATCTTACCTGATTTACGTTGGAACAGAGATGAACTGACCCATGTCGGCAGGCTTAATTATCAAACAAAACGAAAGCCTAAAAATATGGGGCCTTATAGTCCTAATTTAGCAAAAAATGCCTCAATGTTAGGTGAAAGCCAGTGGCAATGGTTAGAAGCAGAATTACAGAAGCCATCGAAAATTAAAATCATTGCTTCAAGTTTACAGTTACTACCTGAATTCACCGGTTGGGAGTCTTGGGCAAATTTTCCTCATGACAGAGAGCGCCTTTTTACTTTAATCAAAAAGTATCAGGTCAATGGCGTAATAATCATTAGTGGTGATACCCATTGGGGAGAAATGTCTAAGGTAACAAACAACCTAGATTACCCCTTATGGGAAGTGACGAGTTCAGGTTTAACAGAGGAGTGGAAAGAAGTAAGCCCTAACAAACATCGTATTGGGAATTTTATTAATAAAGTAAATTACGGTGAGTTACTCATTGATTGGCAGCAAGTCGATCCTCAAATAACGCTGAACTTAAAAGATTAGCCCATATGATAAAAGATAAGCTACAGCTAATAAGAGTCTGAATTAAAATGATGAGTTAAAAATTAATATTGAGATAGCGTGACTAACCCTTAATTTATTCTTGAATTTATGGGCTTAAAGGTAAAGATTGGAAGTTAACATTATTACTTTGAAAAGTTTTAGAAAACCGCTTGTTTTATAATATAAAAACAAGCGGTCTTATCAAAATTAGCGAGTTGACCACATAAACCGGATTAACGATAAAGCCTAACTATCCCGCGATATAATAAAGTTTTATTAGAACTTATAAACCACGCTCTTTATAGCTAAAGACCGTGGTTTAGTTATTAGTCTCTATTACTGTCGTTACTGCAAAGTCTCGTTTAATAAACCCGAACAGTTAAAAAATAAGCACTTCGTGAAGGACAACCTATTTTATTTATTTTTGCGTGCCAGCATCTCACCAAATAGCAATGTGACTAACAAACCAATACTCACTTGTGCTATATAATTTAAGTCAATTGGCTCTCCTGGCACCCAGAAAAAGAGTAAAATGGCAACTATTAATATCAATATACACAAGCCAGCTATTAACTTTGCTGATAGTTCTCCTCCAGGCACTCGAAATGGGCGAAATTTACTTGAGTCTCGCTGACGTAATTTTAAAAAAGAGCAGTGCATCGCAATATAGGGCATTAAGAAAATTATTGCTCCGAATGAGAATAACGTCCAATACAGTTCTTCTGCATTTTCCGCCATTAAGCCATAAATAACTAACATCAGAGCACACGTTGACGATAAAATGATCGCAGAGCCTATCGGCATCTCGTGTTTCTTAGTTAATATGCCAAATATGCTTGGCATTTCTTTTTCTTGCCCTGCTTCGGCCATAGCTGCATTTCCTCCCAATGTCCAAGCGATCATGGATGCAAAGAACGTGAATAAAGTCATGACACCAAGTACAGAAACTAGCATATCGCCAGTTTGAGTTCCCCCAAATAACCCTTTTAGCGTGACCGCAAAAATACTTACAATTTCAACTTCTTCCGCTGGAACCGCAGCCAATATGCCAACAGTACCAAAAATATAAAGAAAAGCGGTAATAGCTCCAGATATAAGCATAGCTTTGGGAATATTCTTCTCTGGGGATATAATTTTTTTACTTTCTGACATGATCAGCTCAAGCCCTAAACAACCGTACACAATAACGGGAATATATGCCAAACCGCTCGACAAATCGGCCATGGCCGCTGAGAAACTCAAATCATTAGCAAAGCCATTTGTTAGCCCATAGTTAATCCCAGCTATGCCGATGGTCAATATGATCAAGAACTTTAGTGGGGTCGCCACAAGCAATAGCCATTTGGTATAATGCAATGGCATACTGCTTGTTATCGCAAGTAAAAAGCAAAGAAAAATGGCTATAGAGATCTGAGTCCATAAAGTCATATCAGGAAAAAATAAAGCCGATAACATTCCTGAGAACATAATAAATACAGAAGGAACCCACAAGGCTATATTGACCCAATATAACCAAGTGATACGGGCTCCCCAGCGTGCGCCAAAGGCGTCTCTAACCCAAGCATAAATACCGCCTTGTTCTGGGTAAGTAGCTCCAAGCTCTGACGTCACCATAGTGTTTGGTAACATGAAAAAGACTATTGTAATTAGCCACCAAAATACTGCATAAGGGCCTACAGACGCAGACATAGCAATTTGTTCAACTAATAAAATGGCGGAAATACAATAGAAAATCATGTCTTTGTAGCCAAACATATTTTCAACTTTTTTTAATTGTGTCATACAGTTCATTCCTAATTATTATCGTTATAGTTATATAAGAAGTTATGCATTTATTTTGTTTTCTGGTGACTAGCCGATGCATATAAACACAACAGATCGAGTGCTAAAGAAGCGGCAGCGAGTGACGTTATTTCTGCATGGTCATAAGCTGGGGACACTTCAACCAGATCCATACCTATCAAGTTAATACCCTCCAGACCGCGTAAGATGCGTTGCGCCTGATAGGTACTCAATCCACCAACGACAGGTGTACCAGTACCAGGGGCATAAACAGGATCAAGGCAATCGATATCAAATGTTAGATAACATGGGTTATTGCCAACAATCTTTTTAATTTGTTCGGCTATTTGTTCTGGCTGCTGACTGTGTACCGCGTGATTGTCAATAACATTAAACCCAATCGTGTCATCGATAGCTGTTCGCATTCCAATTTGTACCGAACGTTCCGGTGAAATAATGCCTTGTTTAGCTGCGTGATAAAACATGGTGCCGTGGTCAATCTTACCTTTGGTGTCATTCCAAGTGTCATAATGTGCATCAAAATGGATGAGGGATATTTCTCCGCCAAATTTTTTCGCATAGGCTTTTAAAATGGGATAGCTAATAAAGTGATCGCCTCCTAAGCATAAGGTTGCGCAATTTTGTTCAAGAATATGACTAATGTGCTGTTCAATGTCCTTTGGAACTTGCTCGGGCATACTTGTATCAATGCCACAATCACCATAATCGACAACAGGTAAAGTTTCGAATGGGTCTATTCCCCAATGAGCAACTGTACCCCAAGCTAAGTTGCTCGATGCTGCTCTAATGGCTCGTGGACCTAATCTGGCACCTGAACGGTTACTAAGAGCTAAGTCGTATGGAATGCCAGTTACCGCAACTTCTGCGTGAGTTAAGTCTTTACTGTACTTTCGTCGTAAAAAACTTAGCACGCCGGAAAAGGTCGGTTCAATTTCGGTTCCTAATAGTTCTTCTCTGGTAATGGCAAAATCAGTTGGTCTAGTCATTAGTTATTCCTCTTCTGTATTAGTTATGGCAGTATTTCACTAAGTTACTCATTTGTAGATCCCCTTAAATTGGGATCGTATTTAGTGTGAATTAAAGGAACACTATACTGATGAAAAAATCGTCTGTAGACTGGAATAAATGGCACCAAAATCTAGCCAAAGTATTACATAGTACAGATCAAGCCAATGGCTTGACTGTGTTGTTATATGCGTTGGAGAACTTAGTCGATGCCTCAAGTGGCCTTGTCACTAAATATGTAACTGGAGAAAAACCTGAGATCACTCATCAGAGGTTATTGGCGTCTGAAAGTAAGCAATTACAGATAAGTAGTTATTCAAGTGGCGCTTATTTGTTAGATCCTTTTTATCGCCTTGCATATGATCTAAAGAAGACGGGGGTATTTACTTTAAAGCAGGTAGCTCCAAGCGGCTTTACTGAATCAGAATATTATCGCCGATTTTACTCACAACTCGATATACAAGATGAAATTTGTCTAATTATCAGGCCTGAGTGTGATGTGATTTTTAGTATTTCCCTCGCTAGGTTAGGAGGGAAGGTTCAATTTTCTGCTCAAGAAATATTTATACTCGAAATCGTCTTTGCCGTAGTACAAGCAATATTAACTAACTGGTACCTAGCAAATAACAGCCGCAAAACAGGTCAACTTAGCTGGCAACTTGATGAAGCTTTAAAGCAATTTGGCAGCTCGGTGCTGACTAAAAAAGAATGTGAGGTATTACATCTAACCTTACAGGGATATTCAGTGAAATCCATTGCGGAAAAGCTAGAAAATGCAGTAGAAACTATCAAGTACCATAGAAAAAATCTATACAAAAAACTAGATATTAACTCCCAACCAGAACTATTTAACCTGTTTATTACTGCACTCAAAGCATTACCTAAAGGACTAACTGTTGATCCTTTAACATTAATTGAATAGAGCAAATATCTCCCCCTACCAGATACGTTAACTTAAAATAATTGAAATTGATGCTGAGTTAAAAGTTTATCGGGTAAAAGTTGAGCCTAAGTGTATTCTGAACAGAAATATGAAGTGTAAATTTTAGATAAGATTGATGAGTACATAAATCAGTGCTGCATGAATAAACGCACATAATCTTTTTTAATGTAATAATTTGATTTGAAAGGATTTTAGAATGCCGCTTGAACTATTACAAATAGATCAAGCGGTACTAAATTAGTTGAATTGACCACATAAGTCAACTCAACAGAAAGAACTAAACTTTTGTTTTAATTGCAATTCCTTACCTGCCCCCTCTTAATTCCAGCCCAAACAACTCAAATTAAGCAGACAAATTAACCATACCACGACAACCTAATCCCGCTTCCTTGACCCCTTTATATAGACGCGAGGTAGTATATAGAAATAGATAACAATTCATTATGATTTCCATTTTACCTTTGACAACAATCCATCTATGAAAGATACCATTAAAACCATGAAAATTACCTTTCCAAAAAATTAACGCCCTTTATAATTAATTAACGCGTTAAGCTTATCCAGTGTAAAATTAAAAACAGAACAAAAAAGCTAAAACACATTCTTATTAATAAATTAGGAGAGCTATAAAATGCAGTACCACTTAAATGGTTTTAAACCCGGTAACTACCAAACTCCAGATTCAGTTCGGGAGCCTGCCCCTACTCTACCTATTTTAGACCTTCCAAAGGAAGTGGATGTATTAATTGTCGGTTGTGGGCCTGCTGGGTTAGCGATGGCAAGGCAATTGTCGGAGTTCACAGACATTACAACGTGTATCGTTGATCTAGAAACTGGTCCTTTGATTTTTGGACGAGCTGATGGAATATCTTGCCGTACAATGGAGATTATGGAAGGGTTTAACAGCAGTGAATTTGTTGTTAAAGAAGCTTACCGTCTAAACCAGAATACGTTCTGGGAGCCTGATAGCATAAAGCCTGAGAACATAAAGCGTACACATAAAATTCCTGATGCGAGAATTGGTCTGTCTGAATTTGCACATGGCATTGTTAACCAAGCACGACTTCATGAATTATTATTAGAAGGCATGAAAAACTCAGTCACGCATCTTGTTCCCCATTACAGTCGTCGGTTACTTGAATTAGATGTTGATGCTAACCTAACGCAGGATTTAAACGCTCATCCTATTACTGCAAAATTCGAAATAAACGATGGCTCTCAATCACCAAAAAATGAAATAATTCGAGCTCGTTACGTTGTCGGTTGTGATGGCGCAAGAAGTGCTGTTCGCAAAGGCCTATCAATAGCTTTAGAAGGTGATTCAGCAAACAAAGCTTGGGGGGTCATGGATCTCTTGTTAGTGACAGACTTTCCTGATATTAGAGTTAAAAGCTTTATCCAATCAAAAGAACACGGTGCTGTAATGACTATTCCGCGAGAAGGCGGTTATTTAGTTAGGTTTTATATAGAGCTTGGTCTATTAGGTAAAGGTCAACGCGCGTCAGATCTTAATCTTAAGGCTGAAGATGTCATAGCAAAAGCACAGCAAATTATGCATCCTTATAAATTAGATGTTAAAGAAGTTGCATGGTGGTCAATCTATGAGGTTGGACAACGAATAGCAGAAAGATTTGATGACACTCCTGTTGATAACCCAGAAAACCTTATTCCCCGCGCGTTTGTTGCTGGTGATGCCTGCCATACACATAGCCCTAAAGGAGGCTGGGGGTTAAACACATCACTGCCAGACACCTTTAATCTGGGCTGGAAAGTCGCTGCTGTTTTACAAGGTAAATGTAAGCCAAAACTACTACAGACATACTCCTCAGAGCGACGCAAAGTTGCGTTTCAGTTAATAGAGGCAGATAGAGAATTGTCAAAATTAGTCGCTACTCGGCCAACATCAGACAAAGATGCACCTGAGGCTAAAACTAATACTGCTGATATTGAGAAATTCATGGCGAGGCAAAATGGCTTTGTTGCTGGCACAGCTATCGAGTATTACCCGTCATATATCTGTACTGGTGCCGAAAATCAACATTTAGCTAGTGGCTTTAAGATTGGTCAACGATTCCATTCAGCCGAGGCTATTCGAGTAGCCGATGGTGACCGACAACATTTAGGACATTTGAATAAAGCGGACGGTCGCTGGCGAATTTTTGTTTTTGGCAATGAACAAAACCCTACGGAAGCCACTTCCTATTCATACGATCTTATACAGTTTTTAGCAAATTCTGATACTTCTCCTGTGCGAAAGTATACTCCAGAAGGTGCAGACATAGATTCAGTATTTGATGTCTACGCAGTATTTCAGCAACAAGACCTATCAATTGAAGATATGCCTGACTTTTTATGGCCAGCCAAAGGAAAATATGGGTTAAGAGACTACGAAAAAGTATTTCATGCTGAAGAAAATAACGACATTTTTGAGTTGAGAAACATAGACCGATCAATGGGGTGCATGGTTGTAGTACGACCTGATCAACACATTGCTAATATATTACCCCTCACTGCTCACAAAGAGTTAACTGAATTTTTTGATGGATTTATGATTTCCCATAACAAATCCTAGAGCGTTAGGTTTTGTGGTAATACTGAACAAGGACGTTCGACTAATTATGGCTAATATTAGCTGTTTATTTCTAATTAGGTGACTACTACTATCTCGTTATGTGCCCCGTAACGTGAGTATCTTCAATAAATTTAAATCTGAAAGAAAAGTTTAACAGGCAAGAAGTTGAGCCTAAATGTATTCCTAAGAGAAATATGAGTAGAAAATTTGAGAGTAAAGCGAGGAGCTAAAAATCAGTACCGTGTACCTAACCGCGTACCATTTATTGAGTGTAATAATTTGATTTTAAAGAGGTTTATAATTCAGCTTGAACTATTATAAATAGATCAAGCTGTTACTAAAATAGTCGAGTTGACCACATAAGTCAGTTCAAACAAACAACATAACCAACTGATTTAATTAAATTAAGTCATCAACCAGCCGTAAGCCAAGTGACAAACTATTTAAATTAGCCGACGGTTCTACTACTAACGAGCTAGGTAAAGCTTTTGATAAAGCTTTAGTATAAATAGATTTAAAGAACTCTCCGCATGGCGTCAGAACATTATACTCATTACGCCACAGCTATATTACGTGGCAGCTAATGACAGGTGAAGTAAGCATGGAAATATTAGCTAAACAATCTGGTACTAGTGTTCAAATGATTGAGCAACATTACAGCCATGTTGTGCCCAAAATGTTTACCCAGGAACTGTCAGGAGTTGATATTACAACTTCGAAACCTAAAAAGAAAAAGCAGCAATCGCCTGATAAAATAGCCCTGAAGCATAAAGGGCTAGCTCAGGAACTTAAAGAGTGGGAAGTCGAGTATAAAAAACGAGGCTGTATTTAGTGGTTATGAGTTGGCCGCTGAGCCAACTCAAAAACTAAATTAACACATTGATATTTATTAATACTTTATTTATAAAGAACCCGGCCGACAAGTTAGTTAAAAAATTTTTTCTATACTTTTCATCACGATACAACTAGTGAATATTAAAGGATCACGCCTACATAAATGCAAGAATCCCAACAATAATCAGCGTTAATACTAAGCTACTAACAATAACACCACGAACCGTCGTCATTGGGCCTTGCTTTCCAACCACTGCATTGACTTCAAGTACACCAACAATTGCCAGGGTAATCCACATTGCCATGGAGCCAACTCCCATGCCATAACCGGCGTAATGAGGTCCCGCCAACATAAAAAATGCCATCGGCGCAGAAAATAACGTATTAGTTCGAGATGCCAATAAAGCTTTGGCCCCCGCTGTTGCGGCATCACCTTCGACCATGCCGAGCGCAATTTTTTGGTTTGGCCAAATAATTAACCACACATTTAAGAACATTAAGGTGCCCATTGTCGCACCGACGATGATATAATCATTCATCACTTTCAGATGATGAACACTTACTAACAGCACCAGTCCGGTTAAAAAGGTAAACATTGCCCCCCACCTGAACCACCAAAGTGCAGCGGGTGCCAACTTGGCTTTACCATCTGCCAATCCTTCCGGTGTTGCCGATTTAAAGTAGCCGCCTTGGATAAAGTTGAAATAGTATAAAAGTCCAATCCAGGTCATACCGAATAATAAATGCCCCCAACGAGCCAACATATTTATTAAATCCATGAATTCCATAATTTAGCCTCTATTTGATTTATAATAATGATCAATTTAGGTTGATTCCTGTATGTTCAGATTTTTCTTTAAACGTTAAACTAAAAAGTACAGCTCACCATTTAGATAATAGTTCATATGCTATTAATTCACTTAAATAATTTAATGTCTCTTTATTGAATTAAAAATATTATCATGTACAACACTGTAGTTTGCTTTCACTACTTATTTGCTTCATCTGACACTTGCACAATACCTTCAAAAATTCTAACCGCATAAGTGTTAATATCTTCAAAGGCTGGGGGGCACAATACCGCCCCTGTTTTTAAATTAAAGCGTGCGAAATGACGTGGACAGGTGATTTCATTGCCATTAATTTCCCCATCACTTAATTCGCCACCATCATGGCTGCAGACATTCTCTATTGCGAAAAGCTCCCCATTAATATTAACCAGAAGCAATTCTACCCCTACCAAATCAACCCGAGTACTCATGCCCGGCTTTAAGTCACTGGCCGGAAAAACTTCGATCCATTTTGACATTTCATTGCTCCTTAGCAAGATTACAATAAACCAAGCTGCAGTTTAGCCGCTTCAGATACCATGTCTCTACTCCAGGGTGGATCGTAGACTAGAATAACCTCTATCGCGTCAACATTAGACACGCAAAGGCACTTCTCCCGTATTTCTTCAGCCAAAATGGTTCCCATACCACACCCGGCTGAGGTCAGTGTCATCGTAATGCGGACGTGATGTCGGCCGTTTAGCAATTCAAAGCAATTAATGTCATAAATCAAGCCAAGCTCAACAATATTAATCGGGATTTCTGGATCATAACAGGTCCTAAGTTGGTCATATATACGCACCAAGTTAACGCCATCCCCTTCACCGAGGTCCAAGTCTGATTCTTTTTCTACGACATCATCTTTACCCAAAGCATCAGCATCTTTACTGGCAATACGCAGTAGTTGTCCATCATCATTGACCGTATAGCTGCCCCCTAGTGCCTGTGTGATCACAACTTCCCTGTCCTTATTTAAGATTACAGCTATTCCCGCCGGTATGGCTATGGCGTCGCAGTCTCGTAATACCGTCACATGTTCAAAAAATTGCATCATGTTCAGTCACTCTGTAGACACCCGCTGTTCAGAAGCGGCATTGTCTAGCCCTGCCTTGAGCGCGTGCCAACCTAGGGTAGCGCACTTGATTCTGGTAGGAAAATCTCTCACTCCACCTAACACCGTAAGTTTGCCCAAATACTCCAAGGTTTTAACTGTTGGGCTTGGTTCAGTGACCAACAAATGAAAAGCTTCAAACAGCTGTTGTGCTTCGATTATCGGAATGTTTTTGATCCTTTCTATCATCAATGAGGTGGAGGCCATAGAAATGGCGCAACCAACCCCTTCAAAGCTGGCATCGATAATTTTGTTATGGTCTACTTTTAAATAAAGCGTTAAACGATCGCCACATAACGGGTTGTATCCCTCTTGACAACAGCTGGGCTCCTCGAGTTTTTTAAAGTTCCTCGGGTGTCTGCCGTGATCTATAATGACTTCCTGGTATAACGCTCGTAACTCCTCGTTCATGCCACTTTGCTCCATGTATTTGAGAATAATGCCCGCTGTTTCAGCTAAACAACTTGAACACTTGTGCCAATCCCCGTACTAACTGATCAATATCCGCTTCATTATTATAAAAAGCCATGGAAGCGCGTGCGGTAGCGGGTACGTTAAAGCGTTCCATCACTGGCATAGCGCAGTGATGACCAGCACGAATGGCTACACCCTGATGATCCAAAATGGTACTGATATCATGAGAATGAGCACAGTCCAGCACAAAAGAAATAATACTGGCCTTGTTTTTAGCCCTGCCAATAATATGCAACCCTGAAATAGCTTGCAGTTTCAGGGTTGCATAATCGAGTAATTGTTGCTCGCGTTGAACAATATTGTCAAAACCGACAGCCGACAAATAATCGAGTGCTGCACCAAAACCCACTACACCAGCAATATTCGGTGTGCCAGCCTCAAATTTATAAGGTAAACTATTATACTCTGTGTGTTCAAAGCGCACGCTGCTGATCATATCCCCACCGCCTTGGTATGGCTCCATCGCGTCTAGGTGCCGTTTTTTACCATATAACACGCCAACGCCAGTAGGTCCGTATGCTTTGTGACTAGAGAAGGTATAAAAATCACAATCCAGAGCCTGTACATCAACACTCAGATGTGCCGCAGCCTGCGCACCGTCCAGTAGCACTGGAATCTCCTTTTCATGTGCCATAGTAATCATTTGTTGTACTGGATTAATGCTGCCCAAAGCGTTAGATACATGAGTGACCGCCACCAATCTAGTCTTTTCATTTAATAATTGCTGGTAGCGCTCCAGCATAATTTCTGCACTGTCATTGATCGGAATAATAGCTAACTGTGCGCCTGTTTTTTTACATACCATTTGCCAAGGCACAATATTGGAATGGTGTTCCATGGCGCTGATCAGGATCTCATCACCCGGTTTAAGCGCTGGGCGTGCATAGCTCTGTGCCACAAGATTAATGGCTTCGGTGGCACCACGCACGAAAATAATCTCCTCGCGTGACCAAGCATTGAGAAAATTTTGCACTTTATTTCGCGTTGCTTCATAAGATTGGGTTGCCCGTTCACTTAATTCATAAACACCGCGATGGACATTCGCATTATCAACACGGTAATAGTGGGCGATGGCCTCGATCACGGCATTGGGTTTTTGAGTGGTGGCTGCATTGTCCAGATAGGCAAGCTGTTTGTTATGAGCCTGCTGCGACAGCAGTGGAAAATCACTTCGCAGCGCCGTCCAGTCAATCGTATTTTGAGCCGGATTACAGCTGGATGACATAATTGGAAACGAAGATATTAATGACATGGCATTACTCCCTCCCCTGTTGAAATTAATTCCTGCAAGCTTTTGACATCACCACCGGCAAGTTGGTTAAGATGGGCAATCACAGTAAGCTGGATAAATTCTCGCAGCACAGGATTATCGATAAGCTTAAGTACTTCACTGACAAAGCCATTAACCAACCAGTTTTGTGCGTCTTTTTTGCAAACACCACGCGACTGGAGGTAAAACAGTGCCTGCTCATCTAGCTGACCAACGGTGGCACCATGACTGCATTTGACGTCATCGGCATAAATTTGCAGCTCGGGCTTAGTATCTACCTCCGCTTTTTCTCCGAGCAAGAGATTCTTATTGAGTTGATTGGCCGATGATTGTTGCGCCTGCGAATGAATAATCACCTTGCCATTAAATACTGCCCGCCCCCTCCCGTGGATCACACCCTTATAAATTTGCCGGCTATTACAGCCCGGAGCTAGATGCTCTATTTGGGTGTGATAATCGACATGTTGTCGGCCAGCCACTAAATAAGCGCCATTTAAAATGCACTCGGCTTGGCTATCGACTAGCTTGATCTGAATATCGTTTCTGGCCAGCGCTGCCCCCACTGAATAACTGTGAGAGGTGAAAGTGCTAGCCCGCTGCTGTTCCACATACATGGCGGCAATGTGGCTAGTGTCTGTCGAATCATACTGTAACTTGTAATGGTCCATGTGGGCATGGGGACTCAGGAGAACTTCAGTCACACAATTAGTGAGGTTATGATTGATAAAATTATGATCAGACAAGGTTTGCGCCATACCAGATTTCAGTTGGGCCATATCAAGGTAATGCTCGACTAATGTTAACTCTGCGCTTTCATCCAGCAACAATAACAGTCGTGGATAGTTGACAACAGATTGTTCGGTGGCTGTGGAGATAAATAGACAGTGAATGGGAGTCTCAATTTTGGTGTTTTTCTGTGCCAGTAGAAACACCCCATCTGACAACATGGCAGTATTTAACGCGGTAAAGGGATGCGTTGCATAATCGGCTATGCTGCCCAAAGTGGAGGAAAGAAGCTCTGCGTGCTCTTCTATGGCTTGCGCTAAACTGGTCAAGATAACCCCTTCTGGCAGCAGATTAATAGTGGAAAGGCTCTCGTTATAATGACCATTGACAAAGACCAGACGGTGCTCAGCAGCAAAAATCAGTTTGTTCAATACATTGTCAGCTAACGACGCAATAAATGTGCTATCTAACCGCTCAGCAAAGCCATAATTTGCCTGTGCTAGCTGTGTTAATTTAGTGTATTTCCAGTCTTCATCGCTCACCTCGGGCAAGCCTTGAACAGCAAAGCTTTCCCGTGCGCATTCTCTTATGCCGGTTAGCCAGGGCATTGAATGCCCGGCCAATCGTGCCTTATTTTGACTGTAGTCTTTAAGTAAACGTTCACCGGCATTCATCTGAGACTCCTCTTTATGTCAAGTGTCTCAAGCGTTTATGAACCTAGCGCTAAGCTGTTTTTATCTTAGCCGCAATCAGTTCAAGACGCCTTATCAACAAAACTTGCATAACCATTTTCTTCCAGTTCCAATGCTAACTCTGGACCACCAGATTGTACGATGCGCCCGTTAAGCAACACATGAACAAAGTTCGGTTTGATATAGTTCAACAAACGTTGATAATGAGTCACTAAAATAATGGCGCGCTGCTGTTTAGGAGTATTAACATGGCGAAAAGCATTAACCCCTTTTGCTACTAATTTAAGTGCATCAATATCCAAACCAGAATCCGTTTCATCAAGGATCGCCAACTTAGGTTCAAGCACTAACATTTGTAAAATTTCGTTGCGCTTCTTTTCACCACCGGAAAATCCTTCATTGACCGAACGATAAAGCAGTTGCTCCTCCATTCCCACCTGCTGTACCTTAGTTTTTAGCCATTGTAAAAAATCCATCGCATCAAGCTCATTAAGTTGATGATATTTGCGCTGGCTGTTGAGTGCCGTTTTTAGAAATTGCACGTTACTGACGCCTGGAATTTCTACTGGGTATTGCAAAGCCAAGAATATACCTTCACAGGCTCGTTCAGATATCGATAGCTCAAGTAAGTTGCTGCCGTTAAACAAAACTTCGCCGGCGGTCACTTGATAGTCTTCATGGCCCGCCAATACATTAGCAAGAGTGCTTTTTCCCGAGCCGTTTGGTCCCATGATGGCATGAACTTCTCCTGCGCCAACAGACAAACAGAGCCCGTTTAGGATCTCATTACCTTGAATTTCCACATGTAAATTATTGACCTTTAACATACTAAACTCCTCAGTATAGCCGCCGTTCCTTTGCTATCTTCTTCATTTCACCCTGTACATCCTTCTAAACTAACTTCCATCAATGCCTGCGCTTCAACAGCGAATTCCATTGGTAATTTACGAAAGATGTCTTTGCAAAAGCCATTGATGATCATCGAAACCGCATTTTCCGCTGTTATGCCGCGTTGCAAACAGTAGAAGAGTTGTTCGTCACTTATTTTTGACGTAGTTGCCTCATGTTCAATTTTGGCCGAAGGATGTCTAACCTCAATATAAGGGAACGTATGGGCAGAGCAATGTGCCCCCAGCAGCAAGGAGTCACATTGGCTATAATTCTTGGCGTTACTGGCATTTTGGCCAACAGACACTAAGCCACGGTAGGCGTTAGAGCCATGACCTGCAGAGATCCCTTTAGAAATAATGGTGCTGGTAGTATTTTTGCCAATATGCGTCATCTTTGTGCCAGTATCAGCTTGTTGATAATTATTGGTTAAGGCAACGGAATAAAACTCACCAATGGAATTATCCCCCTTTAAAATAACACTAGGGTATTTCCAGGTAATGGCAGAGCCCGTTTCTACCTGAGTCCAGGATATCTTGCTGTAATTTCCCTGACATAAACCGCGCTTGGTAACAAAATTATAAATTCCACCCTTGCCTTCCTTATCACCGGGATACCAATTTTGCACGGTCGCATACTTTATTTCAGCGTTGTTCAGCGCAATCAACTCGACCACCGCGGCATGTAATTGATGCTCATCCCGCATTGGTGCAGTGCAACCTTCAAGGTAACTGACATAGCTATTGTCTTCGACGATGATCAGGGTTCGCTCGAACTGACCAGTGTTAAGCGAGTTAATACGAAAGTAAGTGGATAACTCCATCGGACAGCGAGTCCCCTTGGGTACATAACAAAAAGAGCCATCGCTAAATACCGCAGCATTAAGCGCCGCATAAAAATTATCAGTGAAAGGTACTACTGAGCCCAAGTATTGCTGTACCAGCTCAGGGTGTTTTTGCACAGCCTCGGAAAATGAACAAAAAATCACGCCAACATCGGCCAATTTTTCTTTAAAGGTGGTGGCGACAGAGACGCTATCGAACACTGCGTCAACGGCTACACCAGCTAATTGTGCCCGTTCATGCAGAGGAATACCCAACTTTTCATAAGTCTGTAGAATTTCAGGAGCAACATCATCTAGACTTTGGGGACCACTGCTCGCACTTTTGGGGGCACTGTAGTAAATAATATCGTCGTAATTAATGGGCGGGTAATGCACCTTTGACCATGTCGGCACATCAAGTGTTAGCCAATGACGGTAGGCCTGAAGACGCCATTGCAACATAAACTCTGGTTCATTTTTTTTGGCCGAAATTTGCCGTATCACCGACTCACTTAATCCAGGAGGCAAGCTATCGGTTGCTAGCTCGGTAACAAAACCATGAGGGTATTCGCCACCGACGAAGCGCTCCAGATTTTTTGCTTGTGTTGTCATAGTTTATCCCACCTTTCAGGTAAACTTGCACCATTAGCCAATCAAGGTTATTGGTTTGATGGCACTATTTTCAGGCGGTAACATCTGTTTCAAACTCACCTGTGTCAAACTTTGGTAAACCATTTGATTAATATTCCGCCAGTTATTTCGTATGTCGCAATGTTCTTCAGTACGGCATAGCCCTTTTTTTACATTGCACTCGGTCAAGGCTATAGGTCCTTCCAATGCAGTAATAATTTCTGCTAAGGATATTTGTTCTGCGGGTCTGGCAAGTTGGTACCCCCCATGTTTTCCAAGAGTTGAGCATAATAATTCGTTATTAACCATTTTTTTTAATAAATTGCTAACCGTGGCGGGAGGTAAAAAAACGGCTTTTGCCAAACTTACCGCACTTATTTTTTCGCCAGGATAGCGAGCTAAATAGACCAAGATCACCGAACCATAATCTGTTAACTTGTTCACACGTAACATAACGCCTCCAATATAGTACTATTATAGTCCTACTTTAAAAATATGAGACATATTTGACCTTTTATCAGAAAAAGCTAGCTGGCAATCAGGATGAGTAACAGAAGGTAAAATTTAGCCACGGCTATTTTTTCATTCCGATAAAACCTCCGCGTTTACTAGATAAATTTTGAAAGTAACTAATCTATACTAATAAAACCCTGCTTAGGAATATTTTATCGATAAGACCGAAATAGCTGAAATTATTATTAAAGTTATTTAAAGAGAATGACTATGAGTACCAATGTTGAATCAACTAATACTGAATTAAGTAACCGCCCTGAATATGATCAGGAAATTCAAGATATTGCTGATTATGTTTTAACTTACAAAGTTAAAAGTATTGAAGCGATTGATACTGCACGTCACTGCTTAATTGATTCCTTGGGTTGTGGTTTATTAGCACTTCGCTTTCCTGAATGCACAAAACTATTAGGACCGATTGTTGAAGGTACTATAGTACCAAATGGGGTTCATGTACCAGGTACTCAGTTCTGTTTGGATCCGGTTAAAGCGGCCTGGGATATTGGCTGTATTATCCGTTGGTTAGACTTTAATGATACCTGGCTAGCCGCTGAGTGGGGTCACCCTTCTGATAATTTGGGAGGAATTTTAGCCGTTGCCGATCATATTTCCCAGGTCCGCTTATCTGATGGTTTTGAGCCGTTAACTATGTATTCTATATTAGAAAACATGGTCTTGGCTTATGAAATTCAAGGTGTCATGGCACTTGAAAATAGCTTTAACCGTGTCGGTTTATGTCATGTTTTATTAGTACGTTTAGCTACAATTGCCGTCGTTACTAAAATGATGGGTGGTGATCGTGAGCAGATCATGGCTGCGATTTCTCATTCATGGGTCGATGGTTCATCATTACGTACATATCGCCATGCACCAAATACAGGTTCACGTAAGGCCTGGGCCGCAGGTGATGCGACCTCTCGCGCGGTGCAGTTGGCCAATATGGTGATGCGAGGCGAAATGGGTATTCCAGGTGTATTAACCACACCACAATGGGGCTTCTACGATGTCTCTTTCAGTCAGAGAAATACTGATTTAAAGCTTAAAAAGCCAGCAGAACGACTATTTAAATTCCAACGTCCATACGGCGAATACGTTATGAAGAATATCTTATTTAAGATTTCTTTCCCGGCAGAATTCCATGCTCAAACTGCATGTGAAGCTGCGGTCAGATTACACGATAAAGTTAAAAATCGTCTGGATGATATTGATAAGATTGAATTAAAAACACATGAATCTTCGATTCGCATTATCTCTAAGGTTGGAGACTTAGCCAACCCAGCAGATAGAGATCACTGTTTACAATATATAGTTGCGATACCACTTATCTTTGGTAATTTAGTTGCTGAGCAGTATGGCGATTCATTCCATGCTGCTAACCCAATAATTGATGAATTACGTAGTAAAATGCAAGTGACAGAAAATAAAACATGGACTGCTGAATATCACGATCCTGAGAAACGCTCAATAACCAACGGCATACAAATATTTTTTAAAGATGGCAGCAGCACAGAACATATTGTTGTGGAATATCCACTTGGTCACCGTAATCGTCGCACAGAAGCGATTCCAATACTTGAAGCTAAGTTTAAAATGAACCTTGCTACCCGTTTCCCAGTAAACCGAGTAGAATCAATTTATAACATATGTACTGACAAAGCGAAGTTGGAAGCAATGCCAGTTAATGAATTTATGGGAATGTTTGTTATTTAATAGATCATCGGTGTGCATTTTAAGCACGCTGTAAATCTACGGATTCAGCGAGATTTAACTAAATTCAAAAACGAAGTATTAATAATCTCAATTACTTCTCAAAAATGGATAATAAAATGTTACTGGTTAGATTATCAGTGTACATTTTAAGTGTAGTCAAAACAGCCGTATTTCTCGTTGCCTAATAGTGTCTATTTCAAGTCTTGAGGCTAGCTAAATAGCCAGTTAGTGTGGAGTTCTAAGACCCAAAACACACGGTACAAAAATGCAGTGGGAAAAATACAAATCGTCCACAGCTAAAACAGCTAATTGAATATGCCCGCGAAGGAGATATTGTTCATGTACATGACATTAGCAAAATGGCACGTAACACCGAGGATTTACTGCGGTTGGTTAAAGAATTCACAGAGCAAAGCATTAGCCTTCATTTCCATAAAGAACATCTTGAGTTCAATGGAGATAATAGCCCTATGCAACAACTGATGCTGACTCTGCTTGGTGGTATTTACCAATTTGAGCGTGCCATGACCCTAGAACGTCAACGCGAAGGTATAGCCATTGCCAAAGAGAAAGGTATTTACAAAGGCAAACCTGTGAATGAGGTTCTACGAGATAAGATCAGAGAAAAGTATGACGAAGGACTAAATAAATTACAGATCGCCAAAACCCTTGGCTGTGCTAGAGCGACAGTTTACAAAGCGTTAGCTGAAAGCTAATGGTTAACGCTAACTTTTACCACAAAGCGGTCAAAATTATTAGAGCAATAAACTCCTTTTTTATGTCAGCTATCTTCAGGGATAGCTGACATTAGGATATATATTCTATGGCGCTAACGCCACCCTTAACGAAATAGAACTATAAATTGGTGGCCAGAATTATTTAACCACTACAATGACAATTTTGATAATTTACCTTATTCATCAACAATATTTATGTATTTTTTGGAAGTAAGAGGGTACATTTTCTAATTCTTTGCTTTTTCATATATTTCA
>MAAB01029018.1_pt1 | contig 57682 bp, 51 predicted proteins | sample 1115991 | NCBI WGS metagenome assembly MAAB01 (sample SAMN04961124, study PRJNA320927) | seawater metagenome | isolation source: sample BD02T18 sea water enriched with oil for 18 days | place: USA:Gulf of Mexico | collected 2013-07-27 | reverse complement strand
GATAAAATAGCACAAGCAAAGGTAGAGTTTGATGCATTCATTTTAAAACCTGATGACAATAAATATCAACAAGCGGCATGGGATAGAGGCGAAACAGTCACTTTGAATACCGGTAATTCCAGCTTGATGAGCAGTTTTAAAGAAAGCTTTTTAGCTCATGCAGGCATTGTTACTTTACTGGTTTTTGCCCTTTGTTGGTTAGTCTTTCTCTTTAGTGAACTGGGTTGGGCACAAACGCTTTTTAATACCCTACAGTTCTATCCACAATTATCAATTGATGCTTTATTAGCAGATCCGATACGTTTGATTGGCCCTGCATTTTTTCACTTTTCTTGGCTGCATATTGTCTTTAACACCATGTGGTGGTGGCAATTGGGTGGCAGTATTGAAAAAACATTAGGTAAATCAACACTCATTAATCTACTGCTGCTCTCTGCTATTGTTTCCAACGTAGGGCAATATTTAGTGTCAGGTTCAAATTTTGGCGGTTTATCTGGTGTGGTCTATGCGCTGGTTGGTTTTGTTTGGTGGTTTGGTTACTTAGCTCCAGAGAGAGGTTTATTCCTTGCTAAGCCATTAGTTGGGTTTTTACTGTTCTGGTTAGTACTTGGTTTTGCTGATTTACTGCCGGTTAATGTGGCTAATACCGCACATTTACTTGGCTTACTCTCAGGTTGTTTACTTGCCGTATTTACCGTAAAAGTGATTGGACTAAACGGTAAAAAATAGTGCAAAGGAAGGCACAGTAACAGGTTTTTATTATCAGCAGCTTGTTATACCAATTGCACTAAAGAAGTGATCATTTTCAGGTGGTTTAAATATCCAATAACAGCGTTACTTTCAATCCCAATAGCCAGCTATTGCTCAATCAAGCGCCTTGTTCTTGAACATTTATCCTCACTGAATTCTGTAACCTTATTTAATACAAATGGTATTACTTGTTAATGAATGTTTATTAGTTATCTAACCATTGAGTAAAAAGTAGCTTTTTGATGAGTGGTTCGCCCGTTTCTTTGATTAACAACTCTTTTACTTGTTCTTCACACGCTAACTGGATTTCCGCACGCCCTTTGATCGATTTTACTTTAGCTTCTGATTGCTGGCCAATGATATTAATAATGGCGTCACGTAATAAAGGTGAGTGATGCTCAACTATGGTTAAGTTATCGCCCTCAACCATCAACTCAACGGTTAAACGCACATAACCCATCTTCTTTTTAACCGCGACATAATTGGTGACAATATCAGGCTCAAAGCCAAAGTAAGCATAATCACTCGCTTTTGCCTGAGAAACACTTGCACTTAACGTAAGTAAAAGGGAAAAGAGAAATAGGTTTTTAAACATAAAAATAATAGTCGATTGGGAATGATTAAACTTATCCTTATCATAACCCGATTTAAATCATTTGCTTGATTATTTTTTATAAAATTAAAATTTTTCTATTCGCCTGATTGAGATAAATGAGTTTACTGTTTAGGTCTGCTATTATACCGAAGCTACTTGAAGATGCTGAAACCTGCATATTCATGTGGTTTTGGTATATATCGACAATTTTACACCCTATGATTTTTTGAAGTAGATTTATGAAGCAGCAAATAGTGAACTTTCCTATCACCTTTCCTATAACCTTGACGGGCCAATGGCAATCACCTAGCACCGATAATCTCTCATTATTGTCTGCGTCACTTAAAGATTGGTTGCTTGATGAAGGCTCACTTACGGCTCGATTAAAAAATCATTGTGACCACTTTCAAGTTAGGGTGATTGGTGAGCAACAACAACCTTGTTCTGCAGCAGAGGCTTGTGACCTAATTAAAGTTGGTGAACCTATTTTAGTGCGAGAAGTCCTTTTATATTGTGATAATGTGCCTCAAGTCTTTGCCAGAAGCTTATTACCCTTAGCTAGCTTAACGGGTGAAGAACAGATTCTTGCTAATTTAGGGGAGCAACCACTTGGGCAGGTATTGTTTAATAACCCGTCATTACAACGTTTACGGTTAGAGTTATCTTCTTTTGAAAATGATTCTAATGTCGTAGCGTTAGCGTCTAAATTAGCGGTTCAACACGCTAGTAATAGCGCACTCGTAAAGGCATCAATAATACCAAAACAAGAACTTTGGGGACGTCGTTCTATATTCATGTTGGAGAATAAACCTTTGATGGTGGCTGAGGTTTTTTTACCTGATGCTTTTGCTTACCAATAACCAATAACTTCTCGCGCAATAAATAAACACTTAAAAGAAACATATAAATGCTGAAAAAAATGCAACAAAAATGGTTAGCGATTAAGTTAATTACTCGTATGGATAAGCCTATTGGTACTTATCTTTTATTATGGCCAACCTATTGGGCATTATGGATTGCTAGCGATGGTTGGCCAAACATGCAACTATTGTTAATTTTTAGTTTAGGTGTTTTTATCATGCGTAGTGCTGGTTGTGTAATAAATGACTACGCGGATAGAAAAATAGATGGTGAAGTTGAACGCACTAAAAACAGGCCACTTGTTAATGGCATGATGACCTCTGGCGAAGCCATTAACTTGTTCGGTGTGTTAATTGGAATGGCATTTGGTTTGGTGCTAATGCTGAGCTGGGCAACTATTTACCTCTCTATTGTTGCAGTATTTTTAGCGGCAATTTACCCCTTTATGAAGCGTCATACTCAACTGCCTCAGCTATTTTTAGGTGCTGCTTTTAGTTGGGGCATGATAATGGCATTCTCAGAAGCTCAAGGTGAAATACCTTTGGTGGCTTGGTTGCTGTTTACGGCTAACCTTTGCTGGACGGTTGCTTACGATACTATATACGCCATGGTTGATAGAGATGACGACCTTAATATTGGGGTGAAATCTACCGCTATTTTATTCGCAGAAAATGATAAGCGTGTTATCGGTCTTCTACAGTTAACTACCTTGGCATTATTATGGACAGTCGGTGATATTTTAGCGTTTGGTTGGCCGTATCAACTCTGCCTTATTGCGGCTGCAGGCTTGTTTAGCTATCAACAGCTATTGATTGTTAATAGAGACCGGGATGCTTGCTTTCAAGCCTTTTTGCATAATCACTGGGTTGGTTTAGTTGTATTTGTTGGTATTGCCATTGAGTATTTATAGCGTTCAATTGCATTAGTTTAATAGTTTGGCAAATTCATCAAAAGGAAGTGGGCCGCTAAAATAGAAGCCTTGGAAATGAAAACAACCAAGATCTTTCAAACAGTTTAATTCTTCCTGTGTTTCAACACCTTCAGCCAGTATGTCCATATTAAGGGTTTTTCCTAAACTGATAATCATGCTGGCAATGGCTGCACTCTCGCTACTTTGCGCTATGTTAGTAACAAAAGAGCGATCTATTTTTAATACGCTCGCAGGAATGCGCTTTAAGTAGGTGAGGGAAGAATAACCTGTGCCAAAATCATCAATAGCGCAATCAATAGAGTTCTCTTTTAACGAGGCAATTAACTTGATCGAATCTTCAATGTTTTCTACCAGAAGATTTTCGGTTAACTCTAAGGCTAACCGTTTAGCAGGGATATCATTTTGCTTCACAGCGTTGAGGACAATCTCTTGAAAATCATGCTGAATTAATTGCTTAGCGCTGATATTAATCGCTATTTTATTAAAACTCTCTGGTAGTGATAATTGTTCTAGTTTTTTAATGTCACGACAGGCTTGCTCTAATACCCATTGACCAATGGCGAGAATGAGATCGCTTTCTTCTGCGATAGGGATATAGACTGCAGGCGACTCCTTACCATGAACAGGGTGTTGCCAACGCAATAATGCTTCAGCGCCAATAATGTCACCATAATGATTATATTGCGCCTGATAATGTAATTTAAAATCGCCTTGTTCCAACCCTTGCTTCATATCATCAACATAAGCCAAACGTCTTTTTATTTTTTCAGACATGACTCGTTGATATTGCTTACCTCGCTGAGTTTTGGCTCGTTTAGCTTCGTACATGGCAATATCGGCAAATTTAATAAGATTATTTACGGTACTGCTTTGCAGCGGAAAAAGCGCATAGCCGATACTGCAAGTGAGTTTGTACGAATTAGTGTCGATAACAAAAGGAGCGGCAAGTAATTGATTAATTTGTGCAATGAGTTGGTTAATGGTTTCTTGGTAATCACCCTTGAGATCCTTTAATAGCATTGTAAATTGATCCCCGCCAAAGCGGCCAATATCTATATGTTCACTGCTTAATGAATGTAGCCTATGGGCTAAAGTGAGTAATATTTTATCGCCGACTGTATGACCCATAGCATCATTTATCGGTTTGAAGCGGTTCAGATCGATAAAAAGAACACTACCAATCTTGTTGTTAGTGTGAGCATCTTCTATAGCATTGCTCAATAGATGATTTATATGCTGGCGATTAAACAAACGCGTTAATCCATCGTGCTGTGCTTGGAAGGCAACCTTTTTTTCAATCAGTTGCCTAGAGTGTACTTCTTTAACGAGGGAGTCATGTACTATTGAGGTATAACAACTAGTTGCTAGCTTTTGTAAAATTGGCTGTAGTGCTTTTTGTACTTCGTCGGCTAGAGCATAGTGAGTTTCAAAGGTCAGTAAGCCATATTCTGGGATAATAAAACCAAATAAATATTGGCCATTCTCACATTGAAAAGAAATGCTTTTTTGGGCGCTATTAAGCTGTCGTGCAAAGTTTGTCAGTATGGAACTTTTCGACCAAGATTGACCCCGCTTATTTTTTGGAATACTTAAGAAATGTTGATAACTCGTGCCTTTCAGTGGTAGTAACTTGCTAGGCATGCCGGACTGATCACAATAGACATAGATATGTGCACTTGTTAAATCGAGGCGATTAAAACAGACCTTTAAAAAGATTTTCAACATGGCCTTTAAGTCAAGCTTATTACCAATAGCCATGGCAAGCTCATGTTGTAGTGAAATAAGAAAAAGTGCTTTATTCATACCTACCTAGTTGCTACCAAGAGCTAATTACAATTGATTTATTGAGAAGACGAATAGCGCCACTTTGACCATTGGCTATTTCCCCTAACGAAAGTACCCCGAATAATGCACCTGAATGGCAATGTTCAGCGATGACATTGAGTTCCTTTTCAAACTCATCTTCCATAAATAAGGCCCTGCTAATGCAATCGAAGACCATAGTTGTTGCAATTGTTGTCTTGTTCAGTTTAGAAAATAGGGTGACCGCTGCTTTTTCTGTCGAGGCCACTAAGCTATCTATATTGCCTTCAAGCAAATACACCATTGAATTAATCGGGATATTGCCAAAACATTGTAAGTGATTATTTTTCGCTAAAATAGGGTCGCGAACAATTATATTATTATTGATATCCTTAATACCTAATGGAAAATTCTTAGCAATATCAAAAAAATCAGTATTATTGAATTTGTATGCGGTGGCATTTTCAATGGTTTGGCAATAAACCTCATAAGCAGGTTGGTAATTTAAGCTTTGAACCGTTTGCCCTTGTGCTTCGGACACCAAAAAGGGCTCATCAAATGCCTTCCAACCATGCGCCACGCTGGTGTTAAGTGTTCTTGGTAGAGCGACTAATAGAATAGCATCGCTATGAACACCTGAGTTGGTAAAGATACAATGGCGTTGGATAAAATCTAAATTACCAGCACCACCACCCGCAATATTAATACCGTGATCTAAATGCTCAAACAGACAATCAATAAAGTTTTCAATGTTGCATATTAGCGCATCATAAAACATCAAAAAATTATCTTGCCCACAGAAGTTGTTTTTTTCTTTTAGAGTCGAAGTAATGAATTTTTCTAGGCAGTTTTCACTTGTTAGCTGATTAAATTGGGAGAGTAGTGTTACATCAAAGGTTTCTTTAAAACCAATAATTAAGGCACCTTGCTTAATTAAGTCACCTTGCAGGGTTAGCATTGGGTAAATGCCACCAAAGAGCTTTAGTGGGCACGCATTGAATAACGAGTTGAGCTCTTCCTCAGGGTAATTGTTTTGGCTGCACGTAAGTACCAATAAGCTTTCAGCGCCACTATTTTGGGCGAGACTTAAACCATTTTTAAAATCACTTAAGGTATCGCTTAGTGTATGCCAAGTGAATAACTCAGTTTCCATCTTATTGTATCTCTTGGTTTTTTTATTATTGTTGTTTCACTACCCTTGGCATAATGCCTAAGTTATTTATAGAAGACTAGTGTTAATTAGTGTAATTGCTTTTAGGTGCTTGTTTATTCGTTAATAGCCGTTAGGCTAGACAATGGATGATGTAGCTACTATATATTTAGTTACGCTGTTTATTAAAAGTACAGTACAAGCTTAAGTTCTAATATAAAAAGAAGTTCTCATATAAAAATAATTAATGACAATAAATTAAAGGGAAGGACAGATGAAAAAATCAATTTTCGTAAAAGCTGCACTAGTAGTGTCGCTTGGATTATCCTCGCTGGGGCTTTCAGCTTTAGCCCATGCTGACGATGATAAAAAATATCGTTGGCGCTTAGCTGAAACTTGGGGACCTAATTTTCCTATTTTTGGTGATGCCACTAAAAATATGGCCAAAATGGTAAAAGAAATGTCGAATGGTCGGTTGACCATTCGCATTGATTCTTCGAATAAGCATAAATCTGCATTAGGTATTTTTGACTTTGTCAAAAGTGGCCAATATCAAATGGGCCATTCCGCGTCTTATTATTGGAAAGGCAAAAACTTCAATACCATGTTTTTTACTACCGTACCTTTTGGCATGATAGCCTCTGAGCAACATGCTTGGTTCTATTACGGTGGTGGCATGGAGTTAATGAAAAAAGTGTACGACCAATATGGCATTATGTCATTCCCTGGCGGTAATACTGGTAACCAAATGGGGGGGTGGTTCAAAAAAGAAATTAATAGCGTTGAAGACCTGAAAGGTTTGAAAATGCGTATACCAGGCTTTGCTGGCGAAGTATTAGCAAAACTAGGTGCTAAGCCAACTAACATCCCATCAGGTGAGCTTTATACCGCACTAGAGCGTAATACTATTGATGCATTAGAGTGGGTTGGCCCTTCTTTAGATTTACGTATGGGTTTTCATAAAATTGCACCATATTACTACACAGGTTGGCATGAGCCAGGTACTGAGCTGCAATTTATGGTCAACCAAAAAGCCTACAATAGTCTGCCAAAAGATTTACAGAAAATCTTAACTGTTGCCATGAAAGCCGCCGCTTATGACATGTATTCGCAATCAATGCATGCTAGTGGTGTGAACTTAGCCTCACTGAAAAAAGATTATCCGAATGTGCAAATGCGCTCATTCCCTAAACCGGTAATGAAAGCGATTGTGCAAGCAAATGATGAGTTACTAGAAGAATTTGCAGCTAAGGATCCTATGACAGCAGAAATTCTTAAGTCGCTAAATGATTATAAACATCAGGTACGTGCTTGGACTAATTTATCAGATAGAGCCTATCTGGATAATTTTGATGGCAAGTAATATTTGTTCTTAGGATGAAAAGTTGTCTAAATAATGAAATTAGTGGGTTAATTTAACCCACTAATTTTTATTACTAACTGAGAAATTAAATGGATAAAGTGTTAAAAATTTCAGGGAAAATTATCGATGTTCTAGGTAATTTTTGTAGTTTGCTTATGATTTTAATGATCATAAATGTTTTTTATGACGTGATCATGCGCTACTTTTTTAATGATGTCAGTATTGGCATGCAAGAGCTGGAATGGCACCTATTTGCTGCCATGTTTATGTTTGGCATTGCTTATACCCTAAAAGAAGATGGTCATGTGCGAGTAGATATTTTTTACGAGGCCATGTCAGTGAAAAATCAAGCCTTAATCAATATTTTTGGCTCATTGGTTTTAGCATTACCTATCACTATACTTACGCTTTATTACAGCTGGGACTATACCTTTGAAGCCTATCAAATGGGTGAGGGTAGTGGGGATCCCGGTGGTTTGCCCCATCGTTGGATAGTACGAAGCGTTATTCCACTTTCGGCTCTATTTTTGATCTTAGCTATTTTCCATGTGGTGGTGACTCAGTTGAAAACTTTCATTGCGCCAACTCAGCCTGAAACAGGGGAGCAATAATGACAGGTATTGTACTTTTTGCTATTGCCCTAGTGTGTTTATTTCTCGGCTATTCAGTCGCATTTACCTTTGCAGGTGTTTCACTCATTGTTGGTACTATTGTTTTAGGGGCAGACTTGTTCGCGTTTATGCCTTATCGCATTATGAGCATTATGGAGAACACTATTTTAATGGCTGTGCCCATGTTTATTTTTATGGGGATAGTGTTACAAAAAACAGGGCTAGCGGAGCGGTTACTGGAGTCTGCGGCTAAACTCTTTGGCGGCATTGCCGGAGGCGTTGCAATTTCTACTATCGTTGTTGGTGCTTTATTAGCGGCATCAACGGGTGTAGTGGGGGCGAGCGTTGTTGCTATGGGGGTTATTTCCTTACCTGTAATGTTGAAAAACAACTACCATCAACCCACCGCAACGGGTGTTATTTGCGCGTCTGGTACTTTAGGGCAAATTATTCCGCCTTCGATTATTTTAATTATCTTAGGCGATGTTATGGGTGTGCCCGTTGGCGATTTATTCCGAGCAGCCATTCTGCCAGGAATGCTCCTGGTTGTTACTTATGTCATATATATCTTAATTTTAGGCAAATTTAAGCCTGAATTTGTACCGCCGTTAGTTGTCACTGAAAACAAACGTGAACTACTAGTACAGGCACTTAAAGATATTGTACCGCCCTTAGTACTTATTTTAACAGTACTAGGCTCTATTTTTGCTGGTATCGCCACACCAACAGAATCCGCCGCCATCGGTGCAGTTGGTGCAGTTATCTTATCGATATTCTATGGCAGCTTTTCTTTTGGCAGAATGCATGAAATATCCAAAGAAACAGTAAAAGTTACTTCAATGGTTTTTGCGGTATTAATTGGTGCCACGGCATTTTCTATGGTGTTTAGTTATTCGGGCAGCGAGTATCTCATTGAAGAGTTCTTTATGGAGCTTCCTGGTGGGAAATGGACATTTATCGCCTTGGCTATGCTGGCTATTTTGATACTAGGCTTCTTTATCGATTTCATTGAAATCGCTTTTTTAGTGGTACCAATTTTACTGCCTGTCGCAATGGCGTTAGATATTAATTTAGTGTGGTTTGCTATTTTAATTTCTATGAACTTACAAACTTCGTTTTTAACACCACCCTTTGGTTTTAGTTTATTTTATCTCAAAGGTGTGGCGCCGAAATACCTTAAAACTACCACGATATATAAAGGGGTGATCCCTTTTATTTTAATGCAAATAGCCGTGTTGCTCTTAGTGGTGTTTTTTCCTGAGCACTTAATTATTACTTAGCTAAGACACCTTAATACAATAATGTTTTATACCGACACAGCGCCGGTATAAAACATTTATTTATCAGGCACTTTTAATTTAGCCTGTACCTTCTCCATATGCTCTCTAAAACTTTTATCAAACTTACTTTCACCACAAGCAAAAGAAGCTGTTGTTGCATGCACAGGGCTACCTAATACTTGTTCACGATAAATGGTACAAGTGCCGTTGTCATTTTTGGTAATAGAGCCAACATGAGAGCTGCTGGTATTAAGTTTCTGTCGCTGTTCAACCGTGAGTGGCACTATAGTTTTTGGTACTGGAAAGGGCTCTCCGTCCATCACTGAGGCAGATCGCTGCTGAGTTAGTTCGGTAAAAGCTTGTTCACGTTGTTGGTTATCTAGTTTTTGCCTTAAGCGTGATAAACGATCATAACTAGAAACACTGCTTCTGCTCGCTCCTAATACCTTATTTTTAGTTGTTACAGTTTCACTTTTAACGGTATTAGTAACCTGTGTAGGCAGCGTCTTCGTTACTGTTTTATTTGGTCGTTTAATTGCTAGTATCGTGACGGCTACTTTTGAGCGTTCGTTATACCAACCCACATAAGGAAGTGTCTACTTCTTTATGCAGAATAGTATTAAAGTGGTAAAATGCTTAACGAGCGATACTTTGCAGTACTTCAATATCCACTAAATTAATCACAGTAGCTTTTAGTTCTGCCATGTGATCACAGGTAACTAACAAGCCATCATCATTGACTTCAAGGTAACCTTGCGCTCGAATAGTAGAAATTAACGTAGATTGAGCTCGTTTGTCGATAAACTCAGGGGCATTGATATTATTTAATACCGATAAACGTTTAGCAATAGCAACCACCTTCGTTTCTAAATCACGCTTACTTAAAGGCGCTAAACGACTTGCAAGTGAGGTAATAATTGCTAGGCGTTGTAAACTCTCATCGATACATTCAGCCATGGCATGTACTTGACTAAGTAGCCCAACATCGTCGGTCAGTGACCAAAAGCCAGCTTTACTTTGCTTAGCAATCTCCATATCTTTTAGTACAGTAAGGACCTGCAAGGTTTGCTGTTCAACTTGCTTAGTATCTTGATATAGATATAAGTCTTCTTTTAGTAATACCGTTAAGTTTTGAACTTTTATCACTAAGTCGTCTTGATTGATTTTGCTGTGTTTATCCAGTAAGCGACAAATCATGGCTGGTACCACATATGTATGCAAAATATTATTACGGTAATAACGCATCTCTAAATTAGCGGTGTCAGAAAGCGAAACTAAGCTGCCAAAACTATCTTCAGTAATTGTTACTTTATTAAGAGAAATAACGTGGGTGAGTAGTTCTGCGCCGGTTTCATCTGGAATGGTGAGTTGTTTACTAAAGGGTGCTTGGCGCTGTAAGTTTAAGAAAAAATCAAGCTGTGTTTCTAATTCTAATTTAGATAGTGCTTTATTCTTACTGGCATGAAGGATCAAGGCAATTAAAGCAACACCATTTAAGGCCGCACTCTTATTGATATTCTCCATTACTTGGTCCGCAAGCACATTGACGGTAGGTGTTAACCACGTAGGCTTCTGCGGGTCAATCGGGTCAATTGCGTCTTTCCAATTAGGCACTTGTTTGTTTAAAAATTCGTTAATGTTCATCGGCTCACCAAAATTTACATAACCATTACCATAGTTACGTAAGCTCTTAATGGCTTTTAATACGCCAAACATCGACTCACTCTTTTTCTCGCTACCACTCAATTCTTTATGGTAAGTACCTACTTCCATAACATGCTCATAACCTAAGTAAACGGGTACTAAGGTCAGTGGTCTGTCAATACCGCGAAGTAAGCTTTGAATGGTCATTGCTAGCATGCCTGTTTTAGGTGATAGCACTCTACCTGTTCGACTACGTCCACCTTCGGTGTAATATTTAACACCGTAACCACGTTCAAATAAAAGCCCTAAATACTCACGGAAAATAGTGGAATATAAACGATTACCACCAAAGCTACGACGAATGAAAAATGCGCCACCTTTTCTAAACACGGTACCCGCAGGCCAGAAGTTTAGGTTAATACCTGCGGCAATCCGTGGCATTACTAGACCTTCTTGTAAAATCACATAAGAAAGTAATAAATAATCCATGTGACTACGATGACAGGGTACATAAATTATTTCATGGCCATCTTGCGCCAATTTACGTAATACTTTGGCATTACTTACGTTAATGGCGCTGTATAAACGTTTCCATAACCAATGCAAAATAATTTCACCAAAACGTAACCAAGAAACACTGTAGTCACCAGCAATTTCATTCATGATAATTAATGCTTGTTTCTTTATTTCAGCCTCAGAGACCTTCTTACTTTTTGCTTCATCGCTAATAATACGTTTGACTGACGGGTTGGCAAATAAAGCGGTGAACATTTGCTTGCGATGCATTAATCGAGGGCCTTTCGCGGCAATAGTTTGACGATGAAAATGAAAGCGAGCAACGCGTAAAAATTTATGAGCAGCGGCTTCATCGCTACCATGATTGTCCGAGATATTACGAAATGAAAAAGCTTCACTAAATCGTACTAAGGTATCCCGACCTAAAAACAGGACGATGAAGGCTTTTCGTAACCAATTGGGTGACTCTTGATCGGCTAGCAAAGTGCCTATGTTGAGGTTTTTACGTTCTTTAGTAGGCGTTTTACCCCAAATTAAATTGGCGGGGATTAATTTCGCATCAAGATTTTCATCAAGAACATGCTGATTTAATAGCGCTAAACCTTGCGCCGTTGCTGTTGTTGTACTGGCTTTTCGCCATGAACAAAGTGGTGTTGATTTTGCCAAGCATAGGGTGCGATTAAAGCTTTTTCCGTTAATCGTTACTTTCCCGAGCGGGTCAGGTAATTTTTGTTTTTTACATGCACTTTGCAACGCTAAAAGATCGGATGCAGACTGATGTCGAACAATGTAAAAAATTGGCTGACTCGGCTGCTCAGTAATGTTTTGACTGTCATTGATAATTTTACAGCGAACCAGTAACGTAAGGGGGAATTTTAATAATAAGTAGAAAAAAGAACGTAAGGCCAACATGTTGTATCGCTCGGATTAGTCATTAACAGCTATAAAAGTTGGATTTTAACATCATTAGTTAAAATTGTCTTGGTTTGTAGGTAAAGTAGAAGCACACTAACATCAGTAGGTTAAATGCCTTTCACTTAAGGAGTTCACATTGAAAAAAATTGCTGTGTTTGTCGATGTACAGAATATTTATTACACCACGCGAGATACTTTTGCGAAGCAATTTAACTACCGCTTATTATGGCAAGAATTGATGGCACAAGGTGAGATTACTATCGCGAATGCTTATGCAATTCAACGTAGTGATGATCAACAACATAAATTTCAAAAAGCACTTAAACATATTGGCTTTGACGTCAAACTAAAGCCTTATATTCAACGTCGTGATGGTTCGGCTAAAGGCGATTGGGATGTTGGTATTACTATCGATATTATGGAAGCTGCAGCCGAAGTTGATACCGTTATATTACTGTCAGGAGATGGCGACTTTGATTTGTTACTACGCAAAGTGCGCGAAAAATACAGGGTGACTACTGAAGTTTATAGTGTGGAGCACTTAACTGCAAAATCCCTAGTGGAGGCAGCGGATATTCATCATAAGATTGAACAAAGCCTACTGTTGTAGTACTAGATTAATGTTTTACTAAAGCATGGCAGAGTGTTGTTATTATTACTTTGATTTTTTATGCGTATTTTTATGTTTTTTTACTAGGTAAGTCGTCAATAAGAGGGCAATTACAAATAAAGTCGCGCTAGCAATTAATTCATTTTTTGCTCCTAAACGTATACCACTGCCGGCAAGTGAAAATATGATCATTTGTGGGATAAAACCGACAAAAGAGCCACTCACATAAGCGGGCATTGATACCTTGCTAACCCCGGCAATAATATTGGTTATAAAATTACTGCCTAAGGGTAATATGCGAATAACAATTGCTTTTAAAAAGGTTTGCTCACCAAGAAACGCTGTTAATTTTTCGAGTTTACTTGGATATTTACGGCTGATGCTATTGCTTAACAAATAACGAGCGACACTGAAGGTGATTAAACAGCCAAATGTTGCTGCTAATGTGGCAACAATCACGCCAATGAAAGCCCCTAAGTTAATACCGGCAACTAAGGCGGCAATCTGTCTGGGTAAACCTACACTGGTTGCCAACGATAAAAAAATAAACAATAACCCTGCATTAAACAATTCTGAACTGCCATCTTTTTGCCAGTTAAGTTTTTCAACTAAGTCGATTGTCCATTCGCTTAAACTAAAGCCAGCTTCTGTAGTGGTTAATATTGTGTTCTGTGTTGAAGGAAATATTGGCGTGTTTATTAACCATTGATATAAACCTGTCACGATAATAATTATCAAAATGAGGCTCGCCAGTATTTTAGTGGTCGATAAACGGGCGGAAAATATGAGAAAGTTGGAAAGCATGGTTATACCAATTAAATTCATTAATGGTTCAACTTCAGTGCAACATAAGCAATGAGAGTCAATTGTTAAGAACAAGACGCTTGATTGGTATTATACCAAATGGGTTGATGACTCAGTTCTATTTATACTGTGTTAAATAATCAAACTATACTTTGATTATTTGCTTTGATTTATTTTTTCTACGCACTTTCAAAATCACCAACTTAATGAAAGTGGTATAACTTGGTTTTCGCTTGTTCAAATTCATCAGCAGTTAAAAAACCTTGTTGTCGTAGCTTAACTAATTTTTCTAATGCGTTTACCAACTCCGTTTCTACTTTGACGAATTCTATCGCTGTAGTGTCATGGTTATTAGATAAAGTGACTTCATCGTTATTTTTCTGAGGCATGGACTCTTCTGCCATTTGTTCCGGCTCGACAATATCTATTTTTGCATGAGAATGCGTTGCTGGACGAATAATCGCAGCTTGTGTATGTAGCGGTGTACCATCATGAGTTTTATGCTCAGTATGCGTTATCTTAGCAGTGGACTTAGGTTTCAAAGAACGCTCTCCTGTCTGCTCGCTATTGATATTATTGGCTATGAGCCAGCACCAATCAATGGCCTCATCGACCACGGTAAAGTAACCTTTTTTAGTTATTCTATCGCTGCCTTTACGTAAATATAAACAAATGATGTGTTTCTTTTTTGTTTGGGTATTTAGCACTAAGTTAATGCGACGAACTTTGCCATCTGTCATTTTTGCAATTTGCTCGATATGAAATATTTCGCGTAATGCCTGTTCTTGTGCTTCGTCAAAACCGTGCCCCAAAGTAGTGTTAATGGTGGCAATGACCAAATCACTAAGCAATACTTGGCACTGTTTGACATCAGTTAATGCAATGACCTTTTCTGCTTTTTTCTCATGGCGTTTAAATAACTCGATCGATAATTTATCTTCAGAGAGTGCTAGGTTAGAAAACTCCCTACGAACGAAGGCCTTGGCCGATTTCTGTTGTGTCTTTACCTGATAAAAAACATAACCTAAAAGCGAGGCTAGTATGATAATTAATAGGAAAGTGATATCGCTGAATCCGCTTTCTTTATTTTCTTTTACACCTAAACTTATGTCTTGTTGAAACAGTTGGTATATAGCGCCAGAGTCTTCATTGAAGAATAGTAGTTCTCCGCGATTATCACGATAGAGAGCTAAGTTATTTGCTTGTAATGCTTGTTGCTTTAATAGCCATTCTATTGCTGGATCGGGCAGTGACTTTTGCTGTTGAATGGCGTGAGTTTGCTCAGGTGATATTTCAGGTGCAATTTCAGGTGATATTTCATGTGATAGTGAGTTTAGTTGCCATTGCCTTTTGTTTTTTGTTAACAATAATAATTTGTTACGCAATGCTGGTGCGTTTTGGCCTCGGTACATTAATAAACTATTTTCAGTTAAAGACTTTTTATTTTGATACAAAAACGTTTTAGGTGCCTGTTTTCGCCAGTCTTCACCGCCATCACTATAAGATAGCCAATGCCTTATTGTGTCCTTAAAGCTGTACTGATGTGATATCAGTAACTGAGTGGCATACTTATCTGGCCAAATAAATTGCTTTATGTTGCCTGCACCGAATAAATACAGTGTTTTTTCAAACTTTTCATTGGCGTAATATGGATTGCCATGAGGTACGGTATAACTTTTGATACCGTTTCGTTGGGGATGAATACGTAAGATGGCACCAGAGTAAAGTGGATGTTGCTTTAATTTGGGGCTCTGTGAAAGTGATATATACAGTTGTGAAAAGTCTTCATGCCATGATTTACTGTAAGGATTAAAGCTTAGTTGACTAATACTACTTTTTAAGGTGGGAATAGCTATTCTTAACACTTCACGTCGAGTTGCATCATCGACTTGCTTGTCTGTATTTAATTGCCACTCGGTCACTACGGCATCAAAAAAAAGTGGTGTGGTGACTGCCGAGTCTATTAGGCGTTTTCGTTTTCTGTTGTTAGTCACTTTTTCAACATGAGCAGTATAGAAAGTGCCGAAACCTGTTTGATCACGTAATGAGAAGTTAGGATGTAGGGTGAAAGCGCTTAGCTGAAGCATGGATTCTTTAGAAGAAAAACGCTGTAAATCCAATAATAAAGAGGTGCTATCAGGACTGTCTTGTTCTAGCTGATAAATTTTGCCTTGTTTATTCGCAAGGTAGTAATACTGACTGTTTCCTGGTTGCTCCAGCAATAACAACCATTGATTGTTTTTAGTTGTTAATTGCGGAGCTTGTGCTATTTGTTGCAACAAATATTTGTTTTCTTTATTGGCGCTACTGACACCACTGATAAAAAACAGACATAGGGGGAAAATAAAAAAGATCGCGTTCTTTGCAGTAAACATTAAATTGAGTCATCCATAGTTCAGTATTTTTGCTAACGTGTTTTTATATTTTTTAGGTGCCTTTAAATAAATGCACATTTTTTACTTCAATAAACTGATCTTTGTTAACACCACTGGTGTAGCTTAATTTCCCTTCTAACATCAGTTCATCGCCAATATCGCCGTGTTCTGCCAAGTATTGTGCTTGTTTCCCCCAAGCATGAATGGCACGCTCTACCGAAATTGTCTGCCATGTTTGCTTATCGGTATTATAACTATGCTGGTTAATTACAATATTTGCTTGGGTAATATTCTTATTTTGTTCGGTTAACATCAATTTTGGTTTTGATATTAACTGGGCACTACAATGAATTTGGTTGATTGCCTGGGTGTAACCCTTGTCGAACTTTTGCACGAAATTAGCGTGTACAATACCGAGGTGATTAGTATTTTTATCGGTTGCTTTTGGCTTGATATTACTTAAATAGCCATGTAGTAAAATTATGTCACCTTTATTGGCGTGTAGTAATGCCAGCTCGACCAATTCACCCTCTACTTTTACATGATGGTAGCTAGTCCACTCTTTATACTTCTTGGTGCTTTTATCTAGCCATTTACTGGAGGTAGCTAGAACAATTTCAGTCACTGCAGTTGCAGGATTAGCACGATAACGAATATCGGGTGTTGCTACTAAATTACCTAGTAAGGTCACGGCACAAAGCTGTGGGTTTGGACTTTTTGGGTGTTTATTAACAGCATCTGATAATGACAAAAACTTTTCCTGTGAGATTAAAAGCAAACCAATTACTCAGTCACTTATTATCTATTTGTGTGAATAAAGAGCAAGTAGTTTTATTTTAATATAAATCCAGTGCTGTTGTTAATAGGCGGCGAGGATAAATTGATGAGAAACTTCATTAAAAGTCACTTTAGCTGCAATTAACTACCCATTTGAGTGGTTAGTGAAAGACAAAGCTTTATAATAAAGAGAATATTATAGAATTAAACCAAAAATCTTGTCTTTCTTAGGCAAGCATATAGGAAGCTAATGAGCCCGACTATTGCCAACGAATACTTAAGCAACATCGCCCTTGGTTATGTAGATAGTGTCGATAGCGAATACGCTAAACGTCTTGCCAAAAAATGGCAGTTTAACTATCTAGGGCATGTTGCCGCTGCCTGCAAACAGCCAAGGCTTGAATTTTTATTGCAAATGCATCATCACGCATTAGAGCTTTGCAAGTTAGATGAGCCTAAGTTAGGTGCTATCAAGGTAGACTTCGTTGAAGGCGCTGTCGCTCATCGACGTAAGTTTGGTGGTGGCCGTGGTCAAGATATTGCCAAAGCGGTTGGTTTAAAACATGGTTTTACACCACATGTGTTAGATGCTACCGCAGGGCTTGGCAGAGATGCGTTTGTATTAGCGAGCCTAGGTTGTAAGCTCACCTTATTGGAACGTATGCCAGTTGTTGCTGCACTTTTAGATGATGGTATTGAACGTGCCAAACTAAATCATGAAGTTGCCTCTATTGCTAATAACATGCAGTTGATCCATGGTTCATCACTAGAAAAAATGGACTTAGCTATCGAGCCAGATGTGGTGTATTTAGACCCAATGTTTCCACACCGAGAAAAATCTGCTGCGGTAAAAAAAGAAATGCGTATTTTTCAATCGCTCGTCGGTGAAGACCTTGATGCTGATGGTTTACTTGAGCCAGCACCGTCCAAGTTATGCGCCGCCACTGGCCAATAAAAAGCCATCAATGAGCATCAACATGAAGAAAAACCGCTTCGATGTTTATGTTAAACAAGCCATCCCAAAACCAACGACTTAATACCGCTGATAATATACCTGTAATCATTCAAAATGCTCGATTTAGAGTACTTGAGCAATTCCAGTTTGAGGCGCGCACTCCCTATTTCTTTGATGCAGCAATGATACGGCTTTGCCCAAGCACTTCTGCGATGGGGCTAAAAACGATTTATGCGTCGTTATTGATTTTGTTAAGAGAACAAGCATTCTATGCAATCAAGGCCTTGCCTAAATCATTTATAATTTTTCGCGTCAAAACTAGTAAGAAAAACAGTCATAACGTCACAAATCATTAGAAAATTATTATGTTTATTTTGATGGGCCAAAACAAATGAGAGTTTATTGGTTTCTGTGCTTTCAATCATAATGCCTGATATTCAGTCAACAATCTTAATAATCACTTTGTGCGCTAGCGGAAGCTAGAGGTGACATCATCAAAAACTCCACTTATCGCGAGTAGCAGACATTTTTGACTTTAATGAAAGGGCTCATTACTGCCATACAGCGCAAGTCAATAAATGAAAATTAAATATTGATAGTCATTAACTATATTTAGCCTCACTATCAATGAAGCTATAAGATAATTCACAGCTTTTCAAGACAATTATAACCTTAGTTAGGAAGTAGCACTATGCCTCGTTTAATTCACTCATAACTTTATTTCGGCCAGCGTTTTTGGCTTGATATAGATAATTATCTGCCCGTTTTAATACATCAGATAGACTTTCATTATGATGTATTTTTGTTATGCCAGCACTAAAGCTAAGAGTCAGTTCATGGTGAATCTCATTGTAGTTATAGGAATTAACCGCAGCGAGTATCTCTTCAGTTTTTTTAATTCCTATAGAGAGTTCATCATTAAATAGAATAACAAACTCCTCACCGCCTACTCGATAGACTTGTAGTGCAGAGGTCTCTTGACTAATTATTTTCACTAATAGAATCAAAACTTGATCGCCAATACCATGACCATACTTATCATTAACCTGCTTGAAATAATCAATATCTAATAAGCAGATACTAACCGGGTTACTAAAGTTATGTGACTCAATATGTTGCTTCAAAGATAAACGATTAAATGCTCCAGTGAGTGGATCTTGAGTTGCATGATAAGTAAGCCTTTGTTTAATTTTACTATTGTGTGACATGTAGAGAGCAGCCAATAACCAAATCAAACCGTATGATAGGAAGAAATTAGGTACGCCGACAAATGACTCTACTTGACCGTAATTTTCAGAGTGATAGAGATTGACAATTTCAAACAACATGACTATTAAGCTTGTAATGAAAGCATGTCTTTTAAGATAAAGTATGTACAGCATTAACGGTATGGTGAATACCCAGTTTAATAAACCTGCATTTAACTTCCCTATTACGGTCATTAGTAAAATCACCACAATATAAGAATAAACGATTAACGCTTTATTCCAAGAGCGAACCCCTTGTTTACGCATAAAGTACAAACAAATTAAATACATAAAAAAAAGGGTAATATCAATGGTGGCGAAAATATTGAACCCTTGGCGCGAGTAATTCACCATAAACGCAATTGAAGATACCACAATAAGCAAAAAACAAAGGCTTGTTAATACCTTATATTGAAGTGCTATATTGTATTTATTGTAAAGGGGATCCATTCTAGGGGAATACTTAAATGATTGAATTATATAAGTCTAACTCTAATATTATCCATTAACAATAGTGATATATATCGAAGTATGGAGCCTTGCCATGCCCCCATTTTATGCCCACTCTGCCACTGTGTTAGTAAGATAAAGATGACGATTATAGGTAACTAACCTAAATTATCAGCTCAGATCGTTTCATCGAATGGTTAATTGGTGAGATATCTTAAATTACCCATTAGTAAAACGTCAGCTATCGTATCTAAGTGATCGTTATCTGAAATGATTTTAACAGATTAAGTATGGTCTTTATCAGGAGTTAAAGGCTATATTGTGGCATTAATGATCATAATAGAATTTAACCTCATTTGGTGATTAGTAGTCTCAAACATTATGCATAGTCACATATGATGTTAATTTTTTTTCACATCGTGACGTGATTCTCATTTTTTATGATACCTCCACACACGCCGTTTGAATGGTCATGGATATAGGTTACATAAAACCGTCACATTTATGTAACCTCACTGTCATATCGTGATTATTGCCTTTATTTTATCTTAAAGGCACTCCTGTTATGCGCGTTTCTAGCTTTTCCCGTTTGTCTGTCACGGCAATCAGTATTTTTGCTGCAATTTATCTGGCAACCATGTATCACGTAGGCGAATCTTTAAGTAAAAGCCAAGCGCACTATAAGGGCTATCAGGCACTTATTTCTTTAACAACGGTCAAGTTTAATCGCACTATTGTTGAGTATTTACAAACCGGTGATGTGGCGTTATTAAGCAGGGCGAAAAAGCAACTCACGTTAATTGTTAAACAAGCACAGGGCTTAAATATCGATGAGCTTTCTAAGCAAATAGACTCGCAAGCCAAGGCGCTCGCCCATAATATAGACACCAAATTCCGCGGCATGGGTAAGCTTAGTGGTGATCCCTTGGTATTATTACGTAACGGTGAACATGAAATGTTGGCTATCAATAATGATTTAGCTAATTATGTGCAAAACACAAAGGTATTGTCGTTAAAGGAACAATTTAATTACCTGATTAAAACGCAAGTTATAGGCAAGTTACTTGCCGATTTAGTCAGTGCCAGAGAAGCTATTTTTATACAACAACAGCCAAATATTCAATCGATAAAACCTTTGTTAACAGAACTACAAAACCTAGGTCGTTTCTTATCAACACAACCTGCCTTAGCTATTTATGCAGAAAAGGATGACGACTTATTTGATGAAAGTGAAGACTTGCTCGGTGATAGTGAAGAAAAGCAAGATTTAAGTCTTGAAGCCATTAATGAATTACAGTCATTATTCAATCGCTATCAGCGAGAAGTAGAAAGTACCCTAGTTCAACAGGAACAACGACAAATAGGCTTATCGCTATTGGCTAAACAAGTGGGCAATATTGAAAAATCAATCCTGCAAGGAGAAGCGAATATTGCTCGGCAGCAAGAGAAAATAAATGAGCAGCTTAATATTATTGTCCTCGGACTGCTTATCTTTTTAGTGATATTTCTCTTAGCAAATTACTGGTTGCAGCATAGTGTTATTCTCAAACCTTTGCGCAATTTACGCGATAGTTTTGTGCAATTAGTAGAGCAGGGCAAAGTAGACAATATTACCAATATTGATAAAAGAACAGAGTTTGGCGAAATCTCCACTAGCTTTAATTATATGGTGAATAAGTTAGCGCAAGATGATAAAGACAAAGCACAGCAATTAGATTTAGTCGCCAAAGCATTAACGACCATGGAAAGCCAAGTCCAAAGTATTTACCAGTCATCGCACACAACTAGTGAGCATGTCCAAGGGGCGAGAAAAATTATGGAAGCTTTAGGTGAAGCAACCGAGACAGTGAATACACTCTCAGGTCAAGTCGTTAACAATGCCCAGGCAACTAAGAAAGCAATGGAAGTCAGCCAACATCATGTCTCACAAGTTTTGGCGGCAAGCGAATCTACCAATTTAGCAGCGAAGGAGAGCAAAGAAGCGATTACTTCGCTATTCTATTCGGTTGAGTCGGTTACCTCAATTGTTGATGTGATTAGCGCTATTGCGGATCAAACTAACTTGCTAGCGCTTAATGCTGCTATTGAAGCGGCAAGGGCAGGTGAGCATGGCCGAGGCTTTTCTGTTGTTGCCGACGAAGTACGCCAACTTGCGGGTAAAACGCAAGAATCGCTCAAACAAATTTCAACACGCTTAAACCAATTACAAAGTGCCAGTAATTCGATTGAAGGTATTATTAATGACATAGAAAAAGCATCACATAATCAACGTATTATTGCTGATGAATTGCAAGAAACTTCGCTAGCCGTAACAGGACAAGCACAAGTTTCAGCAACGGTTGCCCAAGAGACCCTTGAACAAATTACCCTACAACGCACACACTTTATCGCCTTTGAACAAGCCATGGCCAATGTCGACAAAGAAGTTAGTGACTCACAGCAATTATCAAATGTTATTTCGGTTGATGTGAGTAATCAGGTGAATGATATTGGACTTACACTTAAAAATGCGTCTTAGTATGTTAACTTTACTTAGCTAGGTATAATTGACCTTTAGCAAGGTAAGTTGAACAAAGACTTATGCAAATTTTTAATAAACTCATTAAGGTGCTTTCATGATCCAACAGAATGGTTTAATGCCAGTAGGCGAACTGCAAGAATTAAAAAATGGCGAAATGATCACGCATAATACCGCTGAACTTTTTGCGGCTAAAAAGGTAGTTTTATTTGCTGTACCAGGTGCATTCACACCAACGTGCTCTGCGGCACATCTACCAGGATATGTGGTATCGGCAGATGAATTAAAAGCAAAAGGTGTTGATGCGATAATTTGTTTATCAGTAAATGATGCTTTTGTGATGAATGCTTGGGGTGAGTCACAAAATGCTGAAAACATCATGATGTTAGCCGATGGTGATGGTAGCTACACCAAAGCACTAGGTTTGAGTATGGATACGGATGCTTTTGGTGGTGTGCGCTCTCAGCGTTACGCCATGATTATTGATAATGGCGAAGTAATCAGCTTGCATGTAGAGGAGCCTAAATCGTTTGAAGTTAGTAAAGCTGAAGTTATTCTTGAGCAGCTTTAATAGCCAGTTGGGATAAGCTAGGTATTAGTTACAGTATTGGGCGTTAACGTTCTGAAATCATTAAAACTGATACTAAAAGTAATTAATATAAGAACACGAATAAGAATGATGCACCTTATTAACCATTTGGTTAATAAGGTTTTTTTATGTTTTTAAAATTGAAGTGATACGATTTATTACTTGAATCAATACGGATAAAAAGGCAGAATTCACCCAATCAAAATCTTTAAGGCAAAATCATGTTAAAAGCTGAAATGGTAGAAAAGTTAAATCAACAACTTAATTTAGAATTTTACTCTTCAAACTTGTACTTACAAATGAGTGCATGGTGTGAAGAAAAAGGTTTTTCCGGTGGTGCAGAGTTTTTACGTAAACATGCAAATGAAGAAATTCAACACATGAATCGTTTATTTACTTACGTGAGTGAAACCGGTGCTTTACCTATTATTGGTGCTATAGATGCGCCACCACATGAGTTTGAAAGCTTAGGTCAGTTGTTTGAACTAACTTACGAACATGAGTGTTTAATCACTGAGCGCATTAACTCTTTGGCTCATGAAGCCTTTACGAACCAAGATTATTCTACCTTTAACTTCTTACAGTGGTATGTTGCTGAGCAACATGAAGAAGAGACGTTATTCAAAGGTATTTTAGATAAAATCAACCTAGTAGGTAATGATGGTCACGCTTTATTCTTCGTTGATAAAGATTTAGCTGAATTGGCTAAAAATGGCAGTACCAGCATAATGACAGAAGCCAGCGCATAAGCGTTTAACTATTCTGTTTAGCTACATCGTCTAAGTAAATGTCCCACTCAAAAGTGAAAAACACCTTTGATGGGACATTTTTAGTTTTGCTTTAATACCCCAAATAATTAGGACGTTAAGAATATATACCCTTGCCCCTTAACCGTTTTAATAACGGGGCGCGAAGAAATAGTTAGCAGTTTCTTTCTTAAATTGCTTAAGTGACTATTAATGCTTTTATCACAGCTGCCAAGTTTGCGCTGAAAAATGCGCTGAGCAATAACCTCTCTTGAAATCAATGAACCTGCATCAACCATCAGCAGAGCCAGTAAATTAAACTCTAGCCCAGTAGTAGTAATAGACTTTCCCAAAAATAGCACAGAACGATTTAAAAAATTTAATTCAACTTGGGCAACAAGCAATTTGTCTGAGGTTAAGCATTTTTCTGTAACTAACATGCCGCTTACTCTGATTCTTGAGCAGGTGTTTGCGTAAACATTGTTGTTTTATAACCCGTGGGCGAGTTTTCACTGCTTTCCAGTATTAAAAATTGCTCATTAGATTGCTCATTCAGTATCAATTCAAATGAGTTTAATATGATCGAACTACCGTTATCCTCAGCGACAACAAAAACTTGATAACTGTTGTTTTTTAGTAAGATTGAACTAGTTTTTTTGTAATTTATTTCACGGTGATAAATGGCTGAGTCTATGATTTCATCTTGTCTAACAAAAAAGACAGCTACTTGAGAAAAATCATCAGATTGAATTAAGTTAACTATTTCAATTTCATGTTCATAAATACTGGTCAGTAAACTATTTTCAACCATCAAAGAAAATAGATTAACCTCAATTTCATCAATGATGCCATCACCATTTTCATCAATATTACCGTCGTTATCGGTATCGACATATTCTTGCTCGGCATAGAAAAATAATGTTTTATTGGTGTTTTCAACTAAAGATAATAAATGATTACTTAATAGCGGTGTATTATTCTCAGTATTGGTGAGATCTACGCTGTAGTCACCACTTGCTAAGATAAGTGCATTACTCACCTCACCATAGGGCAAGTATGCGATAGCAGGGTTATCATCTACACCGTTAATATGTAAAGCAAAAGCTTGTTGGTAGTTGCTTAGTTGCTCATGATTAGCAACAGCGTTGTAAGCGCTAAATTGTGCTTCAGCTTCGGCGTCAACATAGTTAATTACCGTAGAGTCTGACATTATATCTAACACATAAGGTGATGTGCCTGCACCCGTGTTCTCTCTTACGATCATAATATTTTGAGAGCTATAAGCAAAAGGGATACTATTTGATCTGAATAAAATCTCGTTGCTACCTGCAGTGGTGATATAAAAAATATAATCATCTTGGTCAAGTTTTTGATTATCGGATAATTGTTGATAATTATATTGACCAACTAAAACAGCTTCATTAAAACTTTCATTATCCTTAGAGAGATAAAAATCAACGGCTTGCTGATTTGAATGCATGTTTAACACCCTAAGATTAAAAAGATCGTTGCTAGTATCATCTTCATCATCAATCACAGGGATACTATGTACCATAACTTGTGGCGATAAAATGCTATCGCTAAGTACTATCATGTGGATAGTATCTTCAGCTACAGTGATACTATTTTCATAAATAACTGATAGATCATCGGTCGCAGAGCTATCATCATCTTGCCAAGCTAATTGATAATAATAGTCCTGGCTCGTTAAGCTGATATTACTATGGGCATTTCCATAGGTAATGCCAGAGTAAGTTTGCTCATAATGGTCATCATCATCGTTATTCTCCGTAAGATTCTCATCTACTGTTAAATAAATACTGGGGGAGTCTTTAGATAAATTATAAAGTTTAACGTAACCTTCTCCGCTACCATCGTCACTGGAATTGCAGCCTAGTAAGATGAATAATAAGATGCCGGCAGCAAAGCAGCTCTTTAAGGCTTGTAGGGTTTTAAGTGTCGTCATTTGTTTTCCATAATGTAAAGTTGCAACAATTTGTTGGTGAATGTTAACGGGTATACAGCAATAGATAGTCACTTTAGGGAAGAGTTCCTACCTTTACACAATCTTTACTTTTCTTTATTTTAGGAATAGTAAAAGGAGAAATTAAGCGCTTTATTAGTAATAAAGTCTTTTCATCAACCTTTTTGTATACGCACTATTTGCATAAAGATTATAATAGGCTCAAAATTTTAAAGCCCTCTTCGTAGGGACTATCCAATAAGTTTTCTTATTTGTCTTTTACTCTTAAGGTATTACAGTGATCACAACAGACGTATTAATAATTGGTGCCGGCGCGGCAGGCTTAATGTGTGCTGCACAAGCAGGCTATCGCGGTAAAAGCGTTGTTGTGGTTGATATGGGTAAAAAGCCCGCTCGAAAAGTCTTAATCAGTGGTGGCGGTCGCTGCAATTTCACTAATGAAAATGCAGAGCCGAGCAACTACCTTTGTCAAAACCCGCATTTTGCCAAATCAGCCTTAAGTCGTTATAGCGCGCAAGACTTTATTGATTTAGTTGACCGCCATGGTCTGAAATACCATCATAAAACCCTAGGGCAATTATTTTGTGATGACAGCGCGCAAGATCTCGTTGATATATTGATGACCGAATGTGATTGGGCAGGGGTTACACTCGATCTGCGTACCGAAGTGCTCTCTGTCTCTGCAGTAAAAAGTAACATTACCAGTGACATTGCTAGCGACAACGAGCAAGGTTATTTAGTGACTACGAATGACAAAAGCTATCAATGCAAGTCGTTGGTTGTCGCCTCTGGCGGCTTAACCATGCCTAAATTAGGCGCAACACCCATAGGTTATAAAATTGCTGAGAAATTTGATTTAAATGTACTTGAAACCATAGCGGCATTAGTGCCTTTTACCTTGCATGAGCACGACAAACAGCGCTTTGATGGTTTGTCAGGCATCAGTCTGTTGACCGAAGTTACCAGTGAAAATGGCACTAGCTTTAAAGAAAATATTTTGTTTACCCACCGTGGTTTATCAGGGCCAGCGATATTACAAATATCATCTTTTTGGCGAGCAGGGCAGGCGGTTACTATTAATTTATTGCCTGAACATACCCTTAGCGAAACCCTAATTCAGTGGCAAAACGATCAAGGGCAAAAATCGGTAAAAAACCTGCTGGCGACCTTATTACCGAAACGCTTTGTTGAAGTACTAGTTAAAGATGGAATTATTGCAGATAAACCAATCAAACAACTTAATCACCCTGAAATTACTGCACTAAGTGAATATCTACATGCGTGGCAGATAAAACCAAATGGTACTGAAGGCTACCGCACAGCAGAGGTTACTTTGGGTGGTGTCGATACCGATGAGCTTTCTTCAAAAACCTTTGAAAGTAAAAAACAGCAAGGTTTGTTCTTTATTGGTGAAGTGATTGATGTCACGGGTTGGTTAGGAGGTTATAACTTTCAATTTTGCTGGGCTAGTGGATATGCCTGTGGGCAGGTTGTTTAGTTTGTTCTTAGGAACGTAAACAGAGACAAATAGTAACCAAAGATTGATGGGGGGTTATATTGGATATGCATATAATACGGACTTAAGGTGTAATTATATGCAGGCACGATACTATGATCTTGTGTCGTATATTTGTTTCTTGAAACTTTCAAAAAGCATATAAAAATTACCATTGTAAATAACCTCAACTCTGGATAAGCAAAGTTACTCAACAGGCTATTTTAGGCGCTATCATCGTTGGCATTACTACCAACAACCTGTTATTGGGTACGTAACACCGCTTTGTTATCACCAAAACTATCAATGTTGAAACGAATGAATAAGCCTACAATATGGGTAATTATCATATGTAATTAATAAGTTATTATAGATGTCAACACCCATTAACCAGAGTTGAGGTTAAATATTTTAAAAGTTTGCATTATTGACCTTAACCAAACGAGTCATGAATTCGCACTTGATTTCGACCCGAAGTTTTAGCTTCGTAAAGTGTAGTATCTGCGTTCTTCATCCAAGTTTCACTTGAAAAGCTATGAAATGACTCACAGATGCCGATGCTCACTGTAATTGGATGATTCTCAACTATGCGAGATGCCTCTATAAATCTTCGTAATTTTTCCGCAAAATTATGCGCATCTGATATTTTAATATCATTCATCAGCAATATAAATTCTTCCCCACCAACCCTGAATAGCATGTCTACTTCACGACTATGCACATCTATTATTGCAACAAGCTCTTTTATAACTTTATCGCCAACATCATGTCCAAAGTTGTCATTTATCTGCTTAAAGTGGTCAATATCAAACATCAAAATTGCAGAATTTACATGATTTCGTTTTTTGTTAGCTAGACTAGCGTCAAGGTGTGTGGATAATTGTCGTCTATTAAGTGCGCCTGTCATTGGATCTCGCACTGACTCATCGGAAAGGCTTTGATGGAGCATGTTAATATGCACTTCAATTAGGGAGCTCATTAATATAGTTATCAGTAAGGATAAACTTACTCTAAACGCTGAAAATGCATCCATATTCAAAATGCAAAATCCGCAAGCTATAACGAAAAGTGCCAAATTAAATATGAGTGCGGCTCTTAAGGAAAGCAGATATATCAATGCGATAGATATGGGGTATATCCAATAAATAATACCTACACCTAAGTAGTAGAGTGAGAGAAATAAAGAAAGGACCAATGCGGAGACCACGATATTTATGTTTATCGGCAGTGCTTTTTTTTTGAAAAGAGCATAAGTATCTATGCTCGCGAGAACAACAAATAAAAGTAATGAAAATGCTAGTGCTTTATGGCCTAAATAGTAGTTCTTAGCTGCCAATACAGTAAAGAGTAGGTATGCCATTACAAGAATAGAGTAAAGCGGTTTTCTACTGCCCAAAAATAAAAAACCAGACTCTTTTTGAGGTTCTATGAATAGTCGTTTATATTTCGCTGTAGTTCCCCTTGACTATTACTCTTTTACATTACTCTATTAGTACCATTACAACCTTAACTGGTCAATTAAACGAGATTGTTTGGCTGTTTTTGCGCAAAACTCAGATTGGAATGGGTAAATGCACGGGCTAGTACGATTTAACAGTTATTCTATAGATAACCTAAAATTGTGTCCAGACTGTGTGAAAACTAAATGTAGCAGCCATTATTAGCTTAGTTCATTATATAACATGCCAGAAGCAAGCTTTTTAACTTGGTAACAACAGTTTAGTACCAATTACTATGTTTTCACGATACCGTATTCTTGCTCTATTGTGGACCATAGCAAGTGTGCTTTAGCGTCAGCCGCAAATGGCAGGGTTTCAGGACGGGACAGACCTTCAGATGCCAGTTATGGATGGCAATGAAGTGAAGAGGTAGCTTGTTGAAGTAATCACTTTAATTTTTACTTTCTCCCCTATTATTAAAGCTAAACCATCCGCTGTATTCGACCTTATCTCATGCTGTAAAGTCAATGTATAAAAGACACTTTTATCGCTATACAAGCTCGATAAAAGTGCCTTAAATTTAAATAGAGATGAGTGCTAAATACCTACTCTGTTAATATGCCATATTGAGCAATTTCTTGTGCTGTCATCCAATGTATACTTTCAGCAGATGCAGCTTCTAAGGTATACCAATAAAAGTCAGCAGTAACGCCCATGACTTTATAATAATCCAAGTATTTAATGTGTTCTTGGTGATCTCTTGGGTAATCAAGTGCAACCTTGCCGCTACCATCACTCCATGAGTGAACACCTAATCTAGCTCCGGTTTCAATGCTGCGTTTAACACCGGCTAAAAACATATCGGTACCACCTGATGCTACCATTCCATCAGCAGGAATATGGGTAGTTATACCTTGATTCCTGATTTCCATTGACGCTAACAAATTAATTTCATCATCCATAGAACCAGGTACATTTTGCATTACAATTGTTTTAATTTGAGGATAATCAGTAAACAGTTTTTGTATTACTTTTAAGGTACCTGAGCCGATAATCCCATTCATGTAAACGGTATCAGAACTATTGTCATCATCTTTGAAAGTAAAGTTAGCTGATTCTTCTTGATCACCGCTTTTATAAGTTAGTTCAGGAATATCTGACACACAGCTAGTATCAAGCGTTTGATTCGGCTCAGCTAAAAAATCTTCAGCCAATGTGTCAAAACAATTTAAGCCTGAAAACAATTGTCCATGAACACCTTGTGGGTTAACGACACTTTGTGCATTCGGCATATTTTTAGCTACTAACACTCCCCAAGCTGCAGGCGTCTGCGTATCTTGTAGACCATTGAGAATTAATACAGGAAGGTTACTGGTAACTGCTTGTGTCTCAATATCATTTGCTGAGGCTACATCCCAAGCTTTACAAGATGCTGCATCAAAGCCCATATGAAACATGCTATTCACGGCGAGTTGAGTACTTGTTGACCAACCTTGGCTGTTGTCGCCAACTAAATCAGTAATATTAAGAAATGGATATTCATCGGCGCAAACAGTAGATAGACCCATCGCATTATAAAAAAGGTCTTCGTCTCCCTGTTCATCATCTTGGTCTTGTTCTTCACCTTGCTCTTTAGTGAGAGTGTCTAAGGCAGATGCATACTTACTGATATCTTCATTAACCACTAATAAGTAATTAAAGATTACTGACTCGGAGGACATGTTAAGCAAGTTTTGGATAAATTCTCGACTCTCCTCTACCATGCCTTCATTATGCATACGGATAATAATATCTTCGATAACAGCTTTTACTTCTTCAGGAGGGCAGCCATCGGTATTCTCACAGTTTTTAATCATTTGATTCAACGATTCATAGTTTGCCCATGGCGTATCAGAGATCCCGTTAACTTCTATCGGGAACATGCCATCTAAAATGACACTGCGAATACCTTCACTATTTTCTCTCATGATGGTTGTCGCTAATCGAGTTCCATAAGAAATACCGTACAAATTCCATTGTGGTATTTTTAAAGCAGCTCTTAGTTGAATAATGTCCATGGCATTATGTACGCTATGATAAACATTTAAATCAACTCCCGAATTTTCTAATCTTGCCTTACACGCCTGTACTTGGGCAGGTGTACCTGCTTCATCAAACTCAGTACAAAGTAATGCGGGCTTTGAATAACCTGTACCGCGTTGGTCTACTAAATAGACATCTCTGTCGTTGATAAAGGTACCTGTTTTTATTATTTGAGCAATACTTGAGCTAGCACTGCCGCCTGGACCGCCTTCAAGGTAAACAACCGGATCAGTTTTTTTATTTATTGAAGTAGAAGCGAGTTTGACCACCGCTATTTCAATCTTTTTTTCTGAAACGGGTTGACCATATAGCGCATGTTTTTCTGGCACTGTAAGATAGCCACAACTAGAACCCTCAGTCAAAAGGGCTAATTTAGCGGAAGGCAGCATACTCTTACATTTTACAGTTTTAAATGAGTTAGCTGGCGCGGTAACACCTTTATCTGTTGTTTCATCACTCTTTGAGCTAGAGTTGCCACATGCCGCTAATAGGGTTGTTGCTATTATTGCAGAGGCAATAAGTGTTCTATTGGTTTGTACCATTGAATATTTCCTTCATTTTTTGGTTCTTTAATAAACTTGGAATTATTCTATTGATGGATGGAGCTTCAATCTATGGCATTAGTTTTTAAAAAATGTCATGTTTGTATCGAAAAATGTCAGATTTTGTAAGTGTGATTCTTTGTGGGTTTAGAGCTTTCACAGTGTAGATACACCTGATTTTCATAATGCAGTTGTTGATTGTTCGGGATCTTAGCTTCACTGATATGACTAAGAAAAAAAACTTAAAAAAGGTTTACCTTGAGCCGTCATCAACCAGCCTAGCGTTGCGGTATTAACAAATACGGTAAACCAAAATGCGACCCTAAACTCCTTTTTTTTAGACTTATGCCTAAGTACTTGTTGCGCAATAACTGCTCCTGGCCATCCGCCAATTAAGGCTAATAGATGTAAAGTGCTTTCTTGTGTACGCCATTCACCTCGTTGTGCTTTTGACTTGTCAAAGGCATAGGCGAGAAAAGTAATAACACTAACACCTAAGTAAGTCAGTAATATCTCCTGGGGCAAGTGACCAAGAAAATATGCAGCGGTTACCAAGGTCATAAATATCAGAGATAAATAAATCGAGAATGCACTGATGCTTTTAGTTTGCTTCTTATGTGATTGTTCACCAGAAAATATTGCCTGATCTGCACAATATCTACCTTGGTTATCTTTTATTACCGAGAAAGAAATAACATCATTAATTTTGGGCACTCTATTTCGGTTTTCTAAAGCCGTTTTGTGGATAAAAACAGTATCACCGCCGCCATTTGGCGTAATAAAGCCAAAGGCTTTGTCAGCATTCCATTTAATGATTTTTCCTTTTAAACGCATATTGCCTTCCTTGCTTCAGTGGGTAGTCATTATTTTATGAAATGAGATTCTTTAGCGTAGTAAACTCTTCACTTGTTCTATCTTGCTCATCACAAACACTCAGTAAGTCCTCGATAAAGTGATTTAATGCTCGGTGTTCAATTTGTTGTACTTTTTCTTGTTGTGCAGGCGTTAGCATTTGATAACTAGTCGCAGCACCAAAGTCGCCAAAAATGATATTACCTTGGGCATCAAATAAGGTGTTATGTGCGTATAAGTCACCGTGACACACTTGGTTTTTATGTAAGTGTGCGAACACATCTTGCATCTGGTTTACTATATTTTTAATAAGCGCTATAGATAAGCTGAAGTCTTGCGGAAAAGTGTCTCGGGTACAGCTTTTAAAACAAGGAGGTAAACCAAGGTTTTGGTAACTTTCAGGAATAAGACTCATGATTAAAGCAAGGTACTTACCTTCAGGGTTTAAGTCTTCATTCACTTGCGCTAATGACTCTACTAAATTGGGGTGTTTACCTACTTGTAAACAGGCTTGCAATTCATCTTGTGGATAACCATCACTGGTGACTTCACCTTTAAATACTTTTACTGCTATGTCATCAGGAAATAGCGATTGCGGTGTATTCCAATGTGCTTTTGAAATTACACCTGAAGCGCCTTGGCCTAGAACCTTTCCTAAGGTGTAACTTGCCGATGATACATAAGGCACTGTCTTCACTTCGACATGATTTTCGCTTTTACTTTCAATGCAAGTAGTCAGCTTAACCGTTGTAAAAGGATTACCGGCAAAGGCAAACCAGGCTAAGTTAGGTAGATTCAATAACTGCTCAGGGCATACTGTTAGCTTATTCGCTGAAATACGGACCAGTTCAAGGTTATGAGCGTGTGTTAATGTTTGAGGTAACTCGGTCAAACAATTACCCGCTAATGCTAACTTTTGTAATCTTGGTCGCACACCTAAACTATTTGGTAATGTTTCAATTAAGTTATCTGTTAAAATCAACCAACGTAATTGAGCAGGTAAAGAATGTTCCGCCACTTGTTTTATTTGGTTCGATTTAAAGCCAACCATTTCAAGGTTTGGTAACTGTCCTAATACTTCGGGCAAGTGTTCAAATTTATTCTGCGAAGCGAAAATAATTTTTAGTTTTGTCATTTGTGCCAGTTCATCAGGTAGTGATGATAGGGCATTATTAGATAAATCTAGGATCTCTAAACTGTTCGCGAGTGTTAAAATTTCTACTGGGAATGTGTTTAGATTTTCAGATAATTTTAATTGGTTAATGCCGGCGAGTTCGCCAGAACGAAGTTGAGAAAGCGTATGCAAAATAAGGGGTCCGTAGAAAGGATTAAAAACGGCGTTAGTGTACAAGAATTTCTTTGTTATAGCTTGGGCTATTGAGCATTTTGAATGGTCACGGGTATAGGTTACTCACTTATTTTAGCGAGAAATAAGCGCTGATTAAACCAAGCGCTTTTTGTTAGCGTATTTAATGCGGAAAAAAACTTGCTTGTAACAAGGGGATTTATTTCTTTTGATACTTAGGATGTAATTTCAAATAATCGCACCAAACACTAAAGTTAGTATGGTTATAACGGATATCTGTTGCTGTAAACCATCTTGAATATCCAATTGCTTGGAGACGAAACAATACTTTATTACCATCAATGGCAACATAACAAATTAAATTTTCCATCGTGTCGTTGCTTACTTGAACTTCGGCAAATCCTATGGCGTTATGTTGATGTTTCACCGTTATTTTAGGCATGGCTAGCGCACTAATAGAGAGTAGTAGTGCAGTGAAAAAAGCAAAGACCTTTATAACCATCATTATGTTTTTTAAATCATTTAGAAAATAATGTGAAGTTTAGCATTGAAAGCTAATTAAGTGTCTCCATAACTTATAACAACGCAGTAATTTCATTCTAATTACAGTAATCCAATTACAATATGCTCGATAACAGCATTTACAAGAGATAAAGTCATGGCTAATTTCGTCCCTGTTAGAAAAGAACAACATCAAAATCTTAAACTTGCTAGCAAGCGCGATCTTGCACACGCTGCCGGTCAACACATTGTTTCATTAACAGCTGCTGAATATGCACAAGCATCAGCAAGTTTCCCTATATTATTAGTTAAAAATCCAGAATCACCACGTTACCGTAGTGTTGCTATGTTAGGTTTAGAGTCAGGTGAGAACTTATTCTATAAAGATGAAAAATGGAGTGCTTTATTATTACCACAAAGTATTGGAATGGCACCATTCGCTTTAGGTTTAGATCCTGATAAAGAAAATACCCTAACAGCTTGTGTTGATATGGATAGTGCTTTAGTTGGCGAAGAGAAAGAACTTGCTTTATTTGAGGCAGACGGCAAAGAATCAGAGTTATTAGCTAACGTACAAAATTCATTAGGTCGTTTATATGAAAATGAAAAAATGACTGAAAATTTCATTAAAGAACTTGAAGAAAATGATTTATTACAAGAGATTGAATTGAATATTGATTTAAGTAGTGGTGAAAAGAAAAAGCTCACTGGTATGTTTACTGTTAATGAAGACAAAGTAAAATCATTAACTGATGATAAAGTTTTAGATTTCCATAAACGTGGCTTATTTGTACCGATTTATGCAATGTTAGGTTCTTTAGGGCAAATTAACCGTTTAGTACAATTACGTAACCAAACAAATAACGCTAAAATTAGCAACATCCAAATTGCACCATTAGCTCAACCAGAAGTAGAAGAAACTGCGGAGAGTTAATTTATCTGCCAATATGGTCGTAAAAAATTATAAATAATAATAAAAGGGGCTTTTGCCCCTTTTTTGTTAAAAAAAGTTACTTTTCATATTCCTGTGCTGATGCTGCTGTGATAATTTAGAGCGAGTATTGATTTACAATAATGAGAATAAGATGGTTGATAAAAGTAATTTTTCTAAGGATGTTGAAGAGCAAATTCAAACTTTAGCTAGTGATATTTACATTCAAGTAGAAGAGAAATTAACTCACTTGATAGCTGCTGCAGTTAAGACGGAAATAAGTAAAAATACTGATCAACAAAGCCAATATCTATCAGAGAAAGAGCAATCATTACAGAAAGACTTTTCTGAAAAACAGCAATTACAAATAAAAGAAGTTAGACAGCTTAAACAAGAGTTAGTTGAGCAACAGGCAGATGAAGCAATAAGTAAGCAGAATTTTCAGGTAGAGCTCACTCAAAACACTATTAATTACACCGAGACCATAGAGTGCTTGGAAAAAGAACTTGTTAACTTAAAACAGCAACAAACACAGCAACATGACAAAAAGCAAAAGAGTAATGATAAATTAGACGAAAAATTACTCGAAACAGAACAAAAACTTAATGACAAAAATCAAGAGATTGACGGCTTAAATGGTCGGATCATGGTCTTAACAGAGCAAGAACAAAGTTTAACGACACAACTTACTGATGCTAAAGAAAAAATTCAGTTAAATGTAAAGCAACAAAGCGAAGCGGTAGCCGCTATTAAAAGCCAAGCCGAAGCGACAGCTAAACAACAAATTGATGTGTTAACTGAAAAATTACAGTTAAATGAAAAACAGCAAAGCGAAGCGGTAACCGCTATTAAAAGCCAAGCCGAAGCGACAGCTAAACAACAAATTGATGCGTTAACTGAAAAATTAAAGTTAAATGAAAAACAGCAAAGCGAAGCGATAATAACGATTAAAAGCCAAACTGAAGCGACAGCCAAACAACAAATTGATGCGTTAACAGGAAAACTTCAGACACTTGAAAATGATAGCGCTCGTATGCAAGCTGAAGCACTGCAAAGTAGTGACAGTAAAATAACAGGCTTAGAGCAGAAGATATCTCAGTTAGCAGAGCAAGCTCAACAGGAACAAAAGGGCAAAACTGAGTTACAACAGCAATTATCAGCACAACAAAAATCAATTAATACAGAACAAGATAAAAACAAACAAGCTGAACAAAAAAGCCAAGATGATCAAGCCCAAATTATAAAGCTAACTGAACAAGCAGCTATCAATGAAGGGGCCGAAAAAGTAAAACAGTCACATCTTGATGAGAAAAAAGCACTCAATGAAGGGGCCGAAAAAGTAAAACAGTCACATCTTGATGAGAAAAAAGCACTCAATGAAGGGGCTGAAAAAGTAAAACAGTCACATCTTGATGAGAAAAAAGCACTCAATGAAGGGGCTGAAAAAGTAAAACAGTTACATCTTGATGAGATCAAAGCAATCAATGAAGGTGCTGAAAAAGTAAAACAGTTACATCTTGATGAGATCAAAGCAATCAATGAAGGTGCTGAAAAAGTAAAACAGACACACCTTGATGAGATAAAAGCAATTAGCGGGGATTTGGGACAAGCGAAACAATTGCAAGCAGCAGCGCAACAAAACATTATTGAATTAGAAAAAACAAACGAGCAACTTAGCAATAAATTAGCAACTGAACAAAATGATATAAAATTATATCAGCAAGAAGTGACCGTGCTTAATGAGCAAGTGAAGGTTGCCCAAGACGGACAAGAAAATATCTTGCAACGCTTTAATAAGAATCGTGCTAAACAAGAAATAGAAAATAATAAAGTGCGAGAAACTATTAAATTTTTACGCGATGAGAATCATCAGTTAATCAGTGATAACGGTGAGCAAAAGGCTCAGTTTAACAATCAAATAAGTGAGCTGGAGCATAAGTTAACCGAATATCGATTGAAATTCGAGTATGCTCAGAAGCAATTAACAAGTTAGTTGTTTCGATATCTATACAATATAGCCTTGATAAAACCAAGCTTATTCGCATTTTGAATAGGCTTGGGTATAATCCAGTTAATTATCTCAACTGAGTATATATCTAAGTGGCTATTCATCTTCCTTTTGCCAAGTTAAGTCATTGGCATCAAATTGCTTTCTCTGCAGCGTTACTTGAGCGTATGTTACCTAATTACCAAATGTTTAGTGAAGCCGCTGACTTTGGTAATGCTAAAGTATTGCGTAATCAACTCGATATTATTTGGCAATGGCTTGATAACAGTAATACGGTAAAAATTAATAGTGATGCCCAATTACTCAAATTAGAAGCTGAAACCCCTGACCCTGAAGCATTTGACTCTTTTGGTGTATTTCCTGCTCTTGATGCGTGTATGGCGTTTTCGGCTTTGTGGCAATTAATGCAAGTTAAGCCATCGAAGAAACAAAAAACATCGGAAATTGATATTGACGACATCCAAAGTATCAGTCGTTTATCTCATAATAGTGTCAGCTATTATGTCGAGCTGCTTTTACTTGCAGAAGTTGAAGAGTCCGCCGATGAAGAACTTACTATCACTGCCGAGCAAATGGATGAACATCCACTCATGCAATGGGAAAAAGACACGCAAAATGAATTGTTCGATTTTCTAAAGTTTGCCGCCGCCGATAAGCGTACTTGTAAGTTAGCTAAGCAGATGAGCTTATCTGAAGGTTTATCTAATTTAGGCATAGAGATCGCTTAATGGTTAACTGTGGCCGTGTAAAAGCTATGCCAAGCCACAGACTCAAATAATAATAAGAATCTAATACAGGAAAACCATATGAAGTTACTTAGTGGTGCATTTTTTGCCGTCACCTTGATCTTGTCTGTAGCTACTCCAGTGCAAGCAAGCAGTGTTGTTGATAAAAATATTAAAATTGAACAGGCGATCACTAAAGCCATGAGTACCTTTCAAGTGCCCGGTGTAGCTGTAGCCATCATCAAAGATAATAAAGTAGTAATGAGCAAAGGTTTTGGTGTTATTGAGCAGGGTAAATCAGCTAAAGTTACCCCTGATACACTATTTGGTATTGCTTCAAACACTAAAGCGATGACTGCCGCTTTGTTAGCCCACTTAGTGGATGAAGGTAAGCTAACTTGGCAAACTAAGGTTATTGATGTCATTCCTGAATTTCAAATGCCAGATGCTTATGTTACCCGCGAATTTACCATTACAGACTTACTCGCCCATAATTCAGGTTTAGGTCTAGGTGCGGGCGATTTGATGATTTGGCCACATACTACGTTAACAAACGCCGATGTTATTAAGGGACTGAAATATTTACCCGAAGTATCGAGCTTTCGTAGTGAATTTGCTTACGATAATTTAATGTACATTATTGCCGGTGAAGTGATTGCTCGTGTTACTGGCCAGCCTTGGAATAAAGTTATCCAAGAACGTATTTTTACCCCACTGGGTATGAATAACACCAGAGCAGCCTTTTCATTGATTGAAAAGAAAAATGCCAATGTAGCCAGAGCACATGTACCACTTAATGGTGAATTAAATGTTGTGGGTGGTAATTTCTTAGAGAAATTTTCATCAGCAGGCTCTGTTGCCTCAAGCGTTAATGATATGAGTTTTTGGTTACAGGCACAGTTAAATCAAGGTGCATACGGCGCTAAACTAGATGAAAAATCTCCTCGATTGTTTTCAGCTAAGCAAAGCCATAAAATGTGGAAAGCGCAAACTTTACTGGCTGTTTCTGATAAAGCGACGCAGCAAGATAAAACGCATTTTTCAGCTTATGGTTTGGGCTGGTTTATGAAAGATTATCATGGGGTGAAGTTAATTCATCACAGTGGTGGTATTTTAGGTATGGTCTCTAAAGTGGTGATAGTGCCAGAAGAAGATCTCGCTATGGTGATCCTCACTAATCAACAGTCCGGTTATGCTTTCAATGCTATTTATCAGCAAATATTAAATGAGTACCTTGATTTACCGGAAAAAGATTGGACTGCTTATTACTATGCAAAGCAGCAAAAAAATACAGCTAAAGAACAAAAGCGTTTAGCTAAAGCTGCAGAGTCAGTTCATAAAAACTCCGCGCACTCATTAGCCTTACGTGAATATGCGCTGACTTATGTTGATGATTGGTATGGCGAAATTCACATTAGTTTTAAAAATAATAAGCTAGATATGCAATTTGGTAACACCCCTGAATTAAAAGGCACCTTAGAGCACTACCAGCATAATACCTTTATTGTTCGCTGGCATGATAGAACGCTTGAGGCTGATGCTTTTGTTAATTTTAATCTAAATGAAGATGGTGGAATTAACTACGCTACTATGAAAGCAGTATCACGAGCGACTGACTTTAGTTTTGATTTCCATGACTTAAAATTAGTGCCGAAAGATTAATAGCTGATTTTGATAGATAAAAAAGGAGTACTTACAGCTACTCCTTTTTTGTTTTCAATGACCCGTCCTAAATAAGGTTGATGTTTTTAGATAAGTAGCAAAGCATTAACGTAGGAATTGTGTTTTTGCTTGGCGCTTATTAATAACATTTTTGATATCTAATTTGGCATTTTGGTTGGATTGCTTTACCTCAACCCCTTCATGATTTAATAACCATAATTTACGCTCAATACCACCGGCATAACCTGTTAATGAACCATCACCACCAATAACGCGATGACAAGGTACAATCAGCGTAATGGGATTTCTCCCATTAGCGCCACCAACAGCCTGAGAAGCTTTTGGTTTATCGAGCATCTTGGCTATTTCGCCGTAAGATTTCACAGTACCAAATGGAATTTTTGCTAAACAACCCCATACGGATTGTTGAAATTCAGTACCTTGAGGGTCTAATGGTACGGTAAAAGCGTGGCGTTGCCCGGCAAAGTATTCTATTAATTGCTGTTTACAAAGTTCAGTGATGTCATTAGCTTTGCTTTCACCTTTTTGATCACCGTAAGCTTTATCATCAGAAATTTTATCACCGCAAAAAATAGCTTGGCAAATACCTTGCTCGGTTGCCATAAATTCAAACAAGCCCAATGGCGTGTCGAGGTAATCAATAAACATGGTAGTTATCTCCAAAGCTAAAAATGAAATTAGGGCTGATATTGATACAGTTGATAAACAACCTGACCAGAAATCTTTTCTTTAATTAATTGCCAGTTCGCTGGTATTTCTTGCTCGCTTTCTGCTTCCATCTCTACATAAATGAGTGCCTGTTCGGCTAAGCCATAATGATTTAGCAATTTCGCGGATTTTTCCACCAATTGTTTTCTAAAAGGAGGATCGAGAAAGACTAAATCATAAGGTTGGTGTGCGCTTGTCGTTAAATCTGGTTTAAGAGAGTCTTCTTTAAGAAAAGCAAGAGCATCGCTATTAACAACAGTAAGGTTATCAGCTTCGAGTAATTCCTTATTCGCGAGTAGTTGTTTCGCAGCGGCTCTATTTAATTCTACCAAGGTTACTTGGGCGGCGCCACGTGATAACGCTTCATAACCTAAACCACCAGAGCCAGCAAAACAGTCTAAACAGTTAGCTTGAGCAATATAGGGCATGAGCCAGTTAAAGACAGTTTCTTTAACTCTATCGGTTGTTGGTCGTAATCCCTCAGCCATTAATACCGGTAATTTTCTGCCTTTATATTTACCCGCAATAATACGGATTTTACCGGCGGACTTACCTTGGCCTCTCCCAGAAAGGATCTTTTTACTTAGTTGTTTTCTTGGTTGATTCATATCACTGACAATTTTGCTATTAAGTGCTAATATAGCGCCAATTTTATCCTTGTTTGGCCTTTATACCAAGTAGATTCATTAATCCTCTTGGTATCACACCAAACAAATTCAGACTGTAATACCAATCGGACTAATGAACTGATCACTTAGCGAGAATTAAAAGGCTTAGAGGCAAGGCATTGATTGAAGAGAATGGTTATTCCCTTGTCAAAATCAATAACGCAGCATGTAAGCCTTTTAAGCTCGCCCTTTGGGAACTCGTTAGCAAACTGATAACATCACAAAATGAATGAAATATAGAATAACTATGTTTAACTCATTTTGTTTGTTCTAAGCTCACTAACGTAGTTCTAAGTTGGTCAGTTAATTAATCCGGTTGGTATAATATATTTAGGTAGCTAAAAGTGTCGAAGAAAAAAGGTATGTTGTCTTGGTTAGGCTTTGGTAAAAAAGAAAAGCAACCGAGCACTGAAGAAAGTAATAATGATGCGCTATCCGCCGCTGAACTTGAACAAGCGACGGTAGCAGAGCCTGTTGAACAACTTGACGAGAAAATGGTTGAGCCGGTCGGTGAACCCGCTGAGGAATCAATAACCGAACAGTCAATAGAGCAAGAAGTTGCCTCTGTTAACGACGATGTTAGTGTCCTCGATGGAAATGTCGAGGACTCGAAAGCCGTAACTACAGAAACAGTTGATCCTGTCACGGTTGACTCAATAACCGAAGAAGTCCTTCCGATAACTGAAACTGAAACTGAATTGATTAGTGACGTTACAAGTGAAGAGCTACCAGAGGCGAAACTATTAGCCGAAATGGAAGCTGTTGAGCAAGATAGCGCAACTGCTGACGTTACGGTTGTTGAGGAATTAGCGCTAGAGAATGAACCGAAAGTCAAAGAGATTGTTGAAGTTAAAGCTGAAAGTAAACTTGGTTTCTTTGCCCGCTTAAAACAAGGTTTAAGTAAAACAAGACAGAATTTAGGTGGCGGTTTAGCTGACTTGTTTCGTGGCAAGCAAATAGATGATGACTTGTTTGAAGAGTTAGAAACGCACTTGCTCCTAGCGGATGTTGGTGTTGAAACCACCATGAAAATTATCGCGTCATTAACGCAAAGTGCTAATCGTAAGCAATTAAAAGACGCTTCAGCTTTGTATGACTTGCTCAAAATAGAATTAAAGAAAGTTATTGAAGACGTTAGTCAGCCGTTAGTTATCCCTGAAGGCGAAGGTCCTTTTGTTATGCTTATGGTTGGCGTTAATGGTGTTGGTAAAACCACGACCATTGGTAAGTTAGCTAAGCAATTTCAAGCACAGGGTAAATCGGTAATGCTAGCAGCAGGCGATACTTTTAGAGCGGCTGCTGTTGAGCAATTACAAGTGTGGGGTGAGCGCAATAATATTCCTGTTATTGCTCAGCATACGGGTGCTGATAGTGCCTCTGTTATTTTTGATGCTATTAGTGCGGCAAAAGCACGTAACGTTGATATCATTATTGCTGATACTGCAGGGCGTTTACAAAATAAATCGCACTTAATGGAAGAATTGAAAAAAGTCGTGCGAGTAATGAAAAAATTAGATGTTAATGCGCCTCATGAGGTGATGCTAACGCTTGACGCTGGCACGGGTCAAAATGCTTTAAGTCAAACCAAGCTGTTCGACGAAGCTGTTGGCCTAACGGGGTTAACTATCACTAAGTTAGATGGTACCGCCAAAGGTGGTGTTATTTTTGCTGTTGCAGATAAGCATAGTATTCCTATTCGATATTTAGGCGTTGGTGAAGGTATCGATGATTTAAGACCTTTCAATAGTGATGATTTTATAGACGCTCTTTTTAGCAAATAACTATATACCCAAACCACTTGAAGATGCGTGTTTCAGGTAGCTTGGGTATCAATAAATGTCCAAGCAACTTTTAAGTAGATATACCTCTCCACTTCAAAATGCCTGAACTTGCATTTTGAAGTCGTTTGAGTATCACAGGCTAATTGTGCTAAGTTAGCCCACTTATTCGTACAAAGTATTAAAGTAATATGATTAATTTCAATAAGGTAAATAAAACCTATCCAGGCGGTTTTCTGGCATTAAAACAAGTGAGTTTTAGTCTGGAAAGCGGTGAAATGGCTTTTTTAACTGGCCACTCAGGAGCAGGTAAAAGTACCTTGTTAAAATTAATCTCATTAATGGAAAAGCCCAGCTCTGGCAGTATTCAAGTAAATCACACCGAACTCTCTGATATCCAGTATAAGCAAGTACCATATGTGCGCCGTGGTATCGGCATGATATTTCAAAGCCATAATTTGCTTAAAGATCGCACTGTTTTTGATAATGTTGCCTTACCGCTAATTATTGAGGGCGTTAGTCACAGTGAAATTAAAAAGCGTGTTGCGACTGCGTTAGATAAAGTGCATTTAAGTGCTAAGTTAAAATGTTATCCTCATATGCTTTCTGGTGGTGAACAACAACGCGTTGGTATAGCTCGCGCCATTGTGAATAAACCGCCTATTCTCCTTGCTGATGAGCCTACCGGAAATTTAGATCCCAAGTTATCATTAGATATTATTCGCTTATTTGAAGAGTTTAATGCTGCCGGTGTAACCGTACTTATTGCTACTCATGATCTAGGTTTAATTGCACGCATGAAATACCGCACACTGACGCTGAAAGAGGGCACCATGATCAATGATGGTATTGTTGACGGTTTACAAAGGCAGGGGGCGACTGATGAGCAATACTCATAGTAGTGGTTTAAAAGCACGTTCAAGCTTGTTGGTGCGGCTATTAACCTTACCTATTCGGCATGTTCAGCAAGCTGTCGGTAGTTTAGGTAATTTATGGCGTACGCCTTTTACCACCGTGATGACGATTTTTGTTTTAGGCATCAGTTTGGCATTGCCAGCAACCTTGCATCTTTTTGTTAAAAACGCCGAGCAAGTCAGTGAACAGTGGGATAGCGCTTCGCAAATCACCTTGTTTCTAAAACTATCAACCACTGAAAAGAGTGCACAAAACCTGGTAAAACGTATTAGTCTTTATAACGATGTGGCAGAAGTACGTTACATTTCAGCGAAGCAAGCATTAAAAGAATTTAAAATTTTATCCGGTTTTGGACAGTCACTTGAATACCTAGATAAAAACCCATTACCAGCGACATTATTGGTAACCCCAACGCAAAGAGCCAGCCAAGCTCAAGCGGCAAATGCTCTATTAGCAAAACTAAGCAAAGAGCGAGAAGTTGAACAAGGGAAACTCGATTTAGAGTGGTTAACACGCTTAGAAGCGATGGCCCGTTTGATACAAGATATTGTGCTAGGTGTCGCTTTGTTATTGTGTTTATCTGTGGTGTTAATTGTCGGTAATACTATTCGATTAGCTATTTTAAATGAAAAAGAGGCTATCGCTATTATGAAATTGGTTGGCGCAACAGATAGCTTTATTCAACGACCCTTTCTATATTCCGGTATATGGTATGGTATTTTTGGTGGCATACTGTCTTGTATTGCAGTGACACTTCTTGCTTGGTACTTAGGTTATGCGATTAGTGACTTAAGTGAGCTTTATCAAAGTAATTTCCAATTGCAGGGGTTATCTGGCAGCGAAGCGTTAATGTTGATCGGTTTTGCTATTGTGCTTGCCTTAGTTGGGAGCTATATCTCGGTAAGCCAGCATATTAAAGCGATTGAACCGAATGCTGATTAATATCTTTTAAGACTCATTTGAAAGGAAAGAACAGCATAACATCACGTAGTTTTCACACCAATTCTTAAGGAAATGCCTGACTTTATTGGAGCAGTTAGCAGTGAAAGTACTCAGTGTTCCTGAACTTTCCTTTTGAAATTTAGCATGTATAACCAACTGTTTATTATTGATAATTCTTTAAGCTTACAAATCGTCACATTTAATTCACAAAAAATTTGAAAGATCGCCTTGTGCCGCCCTTTCTATTAAGCTAATGTTCATGTCCCCGCTATCGCAAAAAGTGTCGATATATGTTATTATCGCGGGCGAATTAAAGAAAAGAAGGAGAGGGTTTTTTATGAGTGAAGCAATGCAACTTATCTTACCAAAAAGTGGTAGTATCGAAGCATACATGCAATCTGCGTACAGCATTCCTATGCTCACGGCAGAGAAAGAGCATGATCTGGCTACTCGCCTCTATAATGAAAATGATTTACAAGCGGCGCAAGAATTAATTATGTCGCACTTACGTTTTGTTATACATGTTGCTAAAGGTTATTCTGGTTATGGTTTACCACATGCCGATTTAGTGCAAGAAGGCAACGTGGGTTTAATGAAAGCTGTTAAACGTTTTAATCCTGAAGTAGGTGTACGTTTAGTCTCTTTTGCTGTGCATTGGATCAAAGCAGAAATTCATGAGTTTGTGCTTAAAAACTGGCGCATTGTAAAAGTTGCCACAACGAAAGCGCAACGTAAGTTGTTTTTTAACCTTCGAAAAAATAAAAAACGTTTAGGTTGGTTCAGCACTGAAGAAGTAAATACAGTAGCGGAAACCCTTGGCGTAACAACGAAAGATGTTATGGAAATGGAATCTCGTATGAGTAGCCATGATCAAGCGTTTGAATTATCAAAAGACGATGATGACAATCTTGGTGCTAGCAATTTTTCCCCTGCTCAATACCTTCAAGACAAACAATCAGATTTAGCTGTTGAAGTTGAAAATGAAAATTGGGATAACCATGCTAATCAACGTTTATCAACCGCATTAGTAACGCTTGATGAGCGCAGTCAAGATATTATAAAAACACGCTGGTTAACTGAAGATAAAACAACGTTACAAGAGCTAGCTAATAAATACCAGATATCAGCCGAACGTGTAAGGCAGTTAGAAAAAAATGCTTTATCAAAACTAAAAAACACCATGGTTTTTGATTAACGTGTAGTCAAATATCTTATTTAAATAAACCGACTTAATGTCGGTTTTTTTATGTCTATAAAAAACGCACCATATTTTTAAGGGGGCTTACCTTAACGATTAAGGTAAAAATAGCCAATTCAATTACAGTAAGTCACATGTTTGTATGTGAAAGTAACCACATCGTTACAGGTTTAACTAAGTTACAACACTTGAAAACGAACTTCTTCAATTAAATCGAGCAGTATTGTTGGCAATTGATAATCATCAGTTACCAATAAACTAACGATAAAAAGGTAGAAGTAATGAGCCTAAGAACAGCCAGAAAGAATATTGTCAGCCGCGCAGTAATGTTTGCCCTTGCAGCATCATCAGTAACCTCAGTACAAGTATTTGCCGAAGAAGGTGCAGAAGATGTTGAACGTATTGCTGTCACAGGTTCTCGTATTAACAGAACAGATATCGAAACAGCTAGCCCAGTAACCGTGATTTCTTCAGACTTTATCACTAAAAGTGGTTTTACTTCTGTACAAGAAATATTATCGATGCAGCCTGCAGCATCTGGTATGAGCTTAGGTTCAACCTCTAATAACGGTTCAGGTGGTTCGGCAACAGTTAACTTACGTGGCATGGGAACTCAACGCACGTTAGTATTATTAAATGGTCGTCGAATGGTGGCTTCAGGGACTGGCGCTGACTCTTCAGTCGATTTAAATACTATTCCTGTTTCAATGATTCAAACCATTGAAATTTTAAAAGATGGTGCTTCAGCAGTTTACGGCTCAGACGCCATTGCTGGTGTGGTAAACATCATCACTAAAAAAGACTTTCAAGGTACTGAAATAACCGCTGATGGTAGCATTACTGATAAAGGTGATGGCGAAAGTGGTGGTTTTAGTATTCTACACGGCAGTGAAGTTGCCGGTGGTAACTTAGTTGTTGGTGCTCAATACTCAAACCGTGGTGAAGTAATCCAGTCAGACCGTGATTTTGTACCCGCGGGACAATCGTCATATATTCCTGAAGGCTCTTTAGGTGGCATGGTGCCAAATGGTGACGGTACTTTCAGAGATTACGATAAAGAACAAGATTCGTATGATTACACTACGTCTAGCTATGCACAAACACCAAATGAATTATTAAGCTTATTTACTAACTTTAATAGTGAAATTGCTGATGATACTGAGTTAAGTATTGATCTTATGTACACCCGTCGAGAGTCAAATCAACAAATGGCGCCACAGCCGGCAGCGATTGAGTTAGATCGAAGTAAACTTTCTGAGGATTATAATAATCAGTTTGATTATTTTGATAAAGATGGAGAGCCGATCGACACCTTGACTTATAAACGTCGTATGACAGACGCTGGTCCACGTATTTATGAACAAACAACAGACACTTATCGTGCCTCTATTGGCTTAACTGGCTTGTTAAGTAATGACTCACAATGGGATATGTCGGCGACCTATGGCCGTAATGATTCAAAAGACAGTGTTGCTAACTCAATCCATGCCGGTAATATGGAAAAAAGCATTTACGCTCATGAAGATATGTGGTTTAAAAATGACGGAATCACTAACGAATTTTTAGCCTCGGAAGACATTATGTATACCGAGAAGAATGAAGGTGGTAACGAACAGTTTATTTTAGCGGCAGGTTATAGTGGCGTTAATGAGCACGATATTGGCTATGCTGTTGGTGTTGAAAGTCGCTTTGAAAGCGGTTACTACACCCCAGATTTAATTACTCAAGCTGGGGAAAGTACTGCTGCAAAGCAAGCTCCAACAGAAGGTAATTACTCAGTTCAATCTATCTATGGTGAGCTATCTGTACCAGTAACTGATTCTTTTACGATAGAAGCAGCAACACGTTATGATAACTATTCTACTTTTGGTGGTGCAGCAACCTGGAAACTAGGTGCAACGTATAATGTTACTGATGGTTTAATGTTAAGAGCGGTGGCAGCTACTGGCTTTAGAGCACCAAGTGTGAGTGAATTATATGGTGGTGATACTGGGTCTTATGATTATTTAGTTGATCCATGGGCTACCGAAGAAAATCCACAGCTTGATCAGCAAATCAAAGTGAACTACACCAGTGATGCAGATTTAAAGCCGGAAGAGAGTGAATCCTTTACTGCAGGTGTTGTTTGGGAAGTTACCGAAGGTCTATCAACGACAATGGATTATTGGCAGTTTGATATCACTAATGCCATTGCTCGTGTTGATGTACAAAATGAGCTAGATAAGTGTAAAGCAGGTGACCCTGTAGCCTGTACAACGATTAACATTAGCTCAGATGGCAACTTGACAGAAATGACAGCAGCGCTAACTAATGTAGGTCAGCAAAACACCTCAGGTATTGATTGGAATATTAGCTACACTGCCGGTATCTTTAGAGTCATGCTAGATACTACCTACTTACTTGAATTTGAAGAAGGCGGCGTAAGTTATGAAGGTAGTATTGATGGCAATATGGGCGGTTATTCACAATTAAAGTCTAACTTAACAGTTAGTGCTGATTTATCTGAAGATTGGAACCTGCTTTATACAGCAAACTATATTCAAGGTATGGATGGCGCAGGCTGGAACTATAATAACGAGTGGGAAGAATTCACTACTGGTAACGTCGTATACCACAATATTTCGTCGGCTTACCATATTAATGATGATTGGCAAATAACGGGCGGTATTAAAAACTTATTTGATACTGAACCTGAAACTGTTTATGGCGGCAATGATATGGGCACTGTGCCAAACATTTATGATGTCGTTGGTCGTACTTTCTTTGTTAATACTTCATATAAATTTTAGTTAGTATAAATTGCTGCTTTTATTGTAGATAATTACTGCACTTAAAACCAAAGGCGACTGCAAAGTCGCCTTTTTTGATCCGTTCATTTGATTGAAAGATGCTTACCCGCAAAATAAATATTGTTTTAGCTCATCATTTACCAATTCATTTACCGCTTTTACTCGTTTCCCTGCATTATTTAGGTATATAATGTTGATACATAAAGCATGAGCTAACATATAGGTTAGTCTTGTGAGCATCAAATATCAGGAGTTAACTTATTATGGGTGGAATCGGAATTTGGCAACTAGTTATTGTTGCCGTGATCGTAGTATTATTATTTGGAACCAAAAAACTACGTAATATAGGTGGTGATTTAGGGTCGGCGGTTAAAGGTTTTAAAAGTGCTATAGGTGAAGATAAAGAACAAAAAAATAGTGCAGAAAAAACTTCAGATACTTTAGCGGATAGCTCAAAAAGTGCTACAGAAGAAGTTGTCAAAACTAAAGAAAGCAAGACCAAAGAAACTGATCAGGCCTAATGTATGTTTGATGTTGGCTTTTGGGAATTAATCCTTATTGCAATTATGGGCTTAGTTATTTTAGGCCCTGAACGCTTACCGGTAGCAATCCGTACTCTTCGTGGCTGGATATCTGGCGCTAGAAAATTTAGCGACACGGTTAAGTCTGAGCTCACAGAAGAATTACGCATACATGAGCTACATGCTAACTTAAAAAAAGCAGAACAAAGTAACTTACAAAACTTAAGTCCTGAAGTTGCTGAATCATTGAAATCATTGCAAGAAGCAGCGGATTCTGTCACTGAGCCTTTCAAAAAGGTCGATAGACAACCATTAGAGTCAATGATCGCTTCTTCATTAGCTTCAGCTCCGCATGTTAAAGTGGAGTCGGAGAAGGTTCAAGATACCGAAGAGCCCAAAATATCGAGTGTTCCAGCAGAAAATCAAGATAAACTAGTTAATCCAGAAAGTGATAAACTCCAGCCATGAGTACTCCCCCAGCACAAGTTGCAAGCCTCTTTGATCACCTTTTAGAATTACGTAATCGTTTATTGCGCTCAATTCTTGGGGTCTTAATTGTTTTTTGTTGCTTAGTCTACTTTGCACAAGATATTTATCAATACGTGGCACAGCCACTATTAGCTACCATGCCAGAGGGATCACAAATGATAGCGACCGATGTCGCTTCACCATTTTTTGCACCCTTTAAGTTAACCTTGGTTTTATCCCTATTTATTGCGATGCCATTTGTCTTATATCAAGTGTGGTCATTTGTTGCTCCTGGTTTATACAGCAATGAAAAACGCATGATTGCCCCGCTAATGCTCGGCTCTACATTTTTGTTTTATAGTGGTATTGCCTTTGCTTACTTTCTTGTATTTCCTGTGGTATTCGCCTTTTTTACTTCAGTAGCACCAGAAGGTGTTGTTATTGCAACTGATATCAGTAGTTATCTAGATTTTATATTAAAGCTTTTTTTTGCTTTTGGTGCCGCATTTGAAATTCCAATTGCCATCATTTTAATGTGTTGGACAGGTATGACGACACCTGATAGCTTAAGAGAAAAACGACCTTATGTTGTAGTCGGTGCATTCGTTATTGGTATGTTGTTGACACCACCTGATATTATTTCGCAAACTATGTTGGCCGTGCCAATGCTGATTTTATTTGAAGTCGGTATTATTATTGCCTCGTTTTATCATAAAGAAGATGAAGACGAATCGAATAATATAAAGGCAAATGAAAAATAGTTTATAACTCACTTATTTTACAGTAATTACTAGCTTATTATTATTACCAACAGTGTTAGCCAAAGAAGAAAGCCTTTCGGATAGAATTCAAGATTGTGTAAAAATAAGTCAAGATACTGCTTTTACTTGTTTTGACCAACTGACAAGTAAAAGCAGTACAAGTAAGTGCGGAGCTTGAAGTAACTTACTTGACAGCCGAACAAGTTGATTCCTTTTCTAAAGGGCAGGTGAAAAAACGAGTGAAGAATTCGCTAACGAAATAAATTATATTGCCCTAACGATTAGTAAATTAAGAAAAACACCTTACGGGCGATGGAAAATTACGTTTGAGAATGGTCAAAAATGGCAACAAAAAGATAATTATAAACTTAGGCTAGAAACAGGCCAACGCGTGGTTTTAACCAAAGGGGCGATTAGCTCTGTGTTATTGCAAAAAGAAAATACTAAGAAACGTATTAAAGTAAAAGGCTTAAATAGATCGAGATTAATTTGAATAAAAGCACTTTGATAGATATTGGCGTCAACTTAACCAATAAACGTTTTGATAAAGATCGCGAAGATGTTATTCGCCGAGCTCAAACGGCTCAACTACATGGTTTGTTGATTACTGGTACGAGTGTTGAAGAAAGCAAGAAAGCGTTAGCTTTGTGCCAACATTATCAAACAAGCTTCCCTGATTTTTTATATAGCACAGCAGGTGTGCATCCCCACGACGCTGATCATGTTACCGATGACTACTTAGACCAACTCAAGCTAATCGCTAAACAAGAGCAAGTTAAGGCTATTGGTGAGTGTGGTTTAGATTTCAATCGAAATTTTTCCGAACCCGCTCAACAACAAAAAATATTTAGTGAACAAGTTGCTGTAGCTTCAGAACTGCAAATGCCACTATTTTTGCACCAAAGAGACGCTTTTGACCCATGGTTTACGACATTATTACCCTATTTTGATAAAGTTCCTGCTATGGTTGCGCATTGTTTTACCGGCTCAAAACCTGAGCTAACACAATGTATAGCAGCGGATATGTATATAGGTATAACTGGTTGGTTATGTGATGAGCGTAGAGGTCAAAGCTTACGGGATATTGTAAGTTTAATTCCTTTAAATCGATTACTCATTGAGACTGATGCTCCGTATTTAACACCCCGAACGATTCGACCAAAACCTAAAAGTAGCCGCAATGAACCGTGTTACTTACCATTTATAGTCAAAGAAATTGCAAGTATTACAGGCCTTGACCAAGAAGAGATAGCTTGGCAAACTAGCCATAATGCCGAAAAGGTGTTTGGTTTTTTATCAAGAAAAGAAATGTTATAAATGAAGTCATTGGTTAGAGCAAAAATTACAGGTTTTATATCTTTGCTGATTACGTACTCGCCTACATGTTTTGCTATAACTGAACAAAATGCCGAGCATCTCTGTTTGGGCATGGGGATTTTCTTAGGATGCTTAATTACCCTAGTGTTAGGCTTATATTTAAATCGACATTATCGACGAAAATACCAAAAAATGTTACGACAGCTTAAACTTGCAAAAAGCAATGTAAAAATAGCAGAGCAAACGATGAGAACTTTGGCTAAGGAACAACAAGATAGTCAAGACTTACTAGAAGAAAGAGTGCAAGAACGTACATTAGAACTGAATATAGCTTTGCAAGAGTTGGAAAGTGCCAATCAAGAACTCGAACGTAAAAATGTTTTAGATGAATTAACAGGTTTACATAATCGCCGATTTTATGATCAAAAAATAGTCGCTGAGTACCGTCGGAGCCGTCGAAATCTTACCGCGTTAAGTTTAGTGTTAATTGATGTCGACCTTTTCAAACTCGTTAATGATACTCATGGACACCTAGCAGGTGATCAATGCTTAATTTGGTTGGCCAGCCATATAAAGCAGAGTTTAAAACGGAGTACGGATAAAGCATTTCGTTACGGTGGAGAAGAGTTCTGCTTAATCTTACCTAATACCGATGCCGAAGGAGCGTTACTCTTTGCTGAACAGTTACGTATAAGGGTGCATGAGCAAGCCTTTCAATTTCGAGATATCGAAATTCCATTGACCATCAGTTGCGGTATCTCTACTTATCAACAACAAGTTGATATTGGGCCTGAGCAAATTTTTTCAGGTGCCGACAATGCCCTATATCAAGCAAAACATAATGGCCGAAATCAAACCAAACAACATATTTTCACAGAATAATTAGGAATTTTTATGTCCCACAATGGTAATTCAGCATTTGGTCAATATCCAGCTCGTCGTATGCGTCGTATGCGCGTCGACGATCATACCCGTCGTTTAATGGCTGAGTCTCAGCTAACGGTCAATGATTTAATATATCCAGTTTTCGTGCTTGAAGGCAATAATCAGCGAGAAGCGATAGCATCAATGCCAGGTGTGGAACGTAAAAGTATTGATCTTTTACTGGAAGAAGCCCAGGAGTTGGTTGATTTAGGTATTCCTGCCATAGCACTTTTCCCTGTTACGCCAAGTAATAAAAAGTCACTTATGGCTGAGGAAGCTTATAACCCTGATGGGTTAGCCCAACGCGCAGTACGTGCACTTAAAGCTAAATTCCCGCAGCTTGCCGTGATCACTGATGTTGCGCTTGACCCGTTTACCACACATGGTCAAGACGGTATTTTAAGTGAAAGCGATGAGAACAAAGCTGGGAAAAAAGGCTATGTTGTAAATGAAGTCACTAAAGACATTTTAGTAAAACAGGCTTTATCTCACGCAGAAGCTGGAGCAGATATTGTTGCACCATCAGATATGATGGATGGTCGTGTTGGTGCTATTAGAGAAGGGCTAGAAGAAAACGGCTTTGTTAATACCAAGATATTAGCCTATTCAGCTAAGTACGCTTCGAATTACTATGGCCCATTTCGTGATGCTGTTGGATCTTCAGGTAATATTAAAGGTGGTAATAAGCATACTTATCAAATGGACCCTGCAAATAGTAATGAAGCTATGCATGAAGTTGCCCAAGATATCTCGGAAGGTGCCGATATGGTGATGGTTAAGCCAGGCATGCCTTATTTAGATATAGTACGTCGGGTAAAAGATACTTTTCAAGTGCCAACTTATGCTTATCAAGTTAGCGGTGAATATGCCATGCATATGGCGGCCATACAAAATGGCTGGTTAGCTGAGAAACCTTGTGTAATGGAAGGTTTATTAGCATTTAAACGTGCAGGCGCTGATGGCATTTTGACTTATTTTGCTAAGCAAGTTGCACGTTGGTTGAAAGAAGACGCTTAAGCACTTGCCAAGATAAATAAGCTGCAGGCTGCATATTTATTAGCGTGTATAAGTAAAATAAAAAGCGCGATTTAATCGCGCTTTTTTATTGGCAAATATTAAGTCTACTTGTCACTATAATTTCTTAGCGGTTAGTATTTTTTGACATGATGGCCTTGTCATTAAATCCGCCAAGTATTGTTCTACTTTTGGGTAGTCAGCTATCAGGTTAAAACCAGCAGGCAGGCAGGAAATATAATGCAACATAGGTGCTAATAGAGCATCTGCAATGGTGAATGCTTGAGAAGTTAAGGCTGTCTCTTCATTAAGTATTTTTTCAATTATAGCAAGTGTGGCTGCAGCTTTTGGCTGTACCGCTTTAACGACGTCAAAGCGAATACTATTATTTTCTCCCTTGGGAAAAGCAAATTCTAGTAAATAATCTCGTACAAGTACCTTATCTATGTCTATTGAAATTAGCGCACAAAGGGCATCGTGTCGTGCATAATCCTGACTATGGTTAGGCTGTAATTGCTTGTCTGCATCAAGGTAACGGCAAATACTGGCTGTTTCCGGTAAAGCTAACTCTACTTGTGGCTTACTTTCCAGTAAAACGGGTATTTTGCCAAAAGGATGCCAGTTGAGATGTTGTTCGCCTTTATAAGCGACATTGTGACCATCTACTTCAAAGCCAACAGTATAAGCAATATGTTTTTCTTCACATACGAGCATAACGGTACGAACAAAATTTGAAAAACTAGGGCCATAAATATGTACTGGTTTTACTGTCATATATCTCTCTTTTAATTATAAAACGTACTCGATTGAGTAATAATTTAGCCTTATTGACAATATGTTCAAGAACATATTTTGAAAATATGAAATACTCTCTTGATGAATAAATATTTAATAGTAACCGAAATAAGTGGAGTTTTGTGATGGCGTGGCAAGAAACTCATAAAGAGCAATCAAAAGATAGGATATTAAAAAGTGCAGCAATGCTTTTTACCCATCATGGTTTTGAAAAGATATCCATTGACCAAGTAATGAAAGATGCCGAACTTACCAGAGGCGCATTTTATAGCCATTTTAGTTCAAAAAGCGACCTGTATGCACAAGCAATAAGCGAAGCTGCAATAATAGCTTCTAAGCGTAAACCAGTAAATCATCCGTTGAATATGAAAAGCTTTGCTCAATACTATTTAAGTACTAAACATAGAGATAATAACAATGAACAAGCATGCCCATTAGCTTTTTTGGTTTCAGATATTAATCAACAAGATAATCAAGTTAAAAAGGCTTATACCAAGACTCTGAAAGCTTTTATAACGCAAGCTCAATCGTTATCAACTAACCGAGAAGAGACGCTGCAGAGCGTTGTGCTGATGATTGGTGGTTTAGCTTTATCTAGAGCTTTAGATGATAAAGAATTTAGTAATGAACTATTAGCTGCTTGTCAAAAAGGGGTAACTTCATTATCAGCAGAAGAGGACGCTGATGTCAGCTGAATGGAGCATAATACTACTAAACGCTGTGATTATCGTTATTGCTTATGTCTGGGTATATCCCAAATTGGCAGGTAAAAATATAAATAAGGTGGCGGCATTTGACTGCGTAGCTTCAGGCTTAGCGCTCATTATTGTGGCAAATAAGTATTGGGGAAAGGGCGTTGAATTTAGTTTTTTACAGTTTGAACTAAACTGGTTTTGGTTTACCTTGATTAGTTACAGCGTTATTGAAATACCTATTGCACTGTGGTATTTCAGAGCTTCACTAATTAAAGGTAACACTGATAGTAAAGGTGAATAAAAAGAAAAAGCTAAAGGCAATATGCAGTTATATACCCGTTCCACTTGAAGATGCTCGTTTCAGGAAGTCTGAGCGATTCATAATCAAGGCGAATTTTTTTATTAAGGGTCATTCCCTTAAAAAGAAATGTAACGCAGAGTATGATTTGCTCAGCCTTCCCCAAAGGGCTGGTTTATAAACGCTTTATGCTGCGTTATTGATTTCGACAATAGAATAACTATTCTCTTCAATCAATGCCTTGCCTAAAGACGTTTCTAATTCCAGCTGAATCCTGCATCTTCAAGTGGAACGGGTATAGTTAGATAATCTTAGCGTCAGGGACTAACTCAAAGAGTAATCCTTCACGAAGTGCGCCACTTGAAAGGCATAGTTTCTCAATAGATAGACATTGAAATAAAGCGATTAAAATGCTTAAGCCGCTTGCTAACACTGCTTTACGATCAGCTCTTAGCCCTGCTATTTCGATATTATCTATAGTCTTACAGCTAATCAATATTTGTTGGATTTCATAAAGAAATTCTAAGGTGATAATTGGCGCTTGCTGACGTTGATTAAGTATTTCTGTCATGGCTTGCATGGTACCAGAACTCCCCACAGCAGATTGCCAACCAAGTTGAATAAACTCTTCTTTTACGGTGTTAATAATATCCGCTGCAGCGTCAATACACTGGTTGAAGCTTTCTTTTTTTAGTAGATCATCAGCAAAGTATTTACCAATAAGACTAACGCAACCAATATCTAAACTTACAACTTTTTTTGCAGTACAACCCAAACCAACGATAATTTCGGTACTGGCTCCGCCAATATCGAGTACTAATTGTTTAGCAGGTGATTGTTCATTATTGGTATGACAAGTATGTGAAACCCCGGCATAAATCGTTTTAGCTTCTTGCTCTCCGCTTAATAATTTTATCTTTTTAGGTAATATTTGACCGGCAGCATCAAAGAATAACTGATTATTTTTCGCAATGCGCAATGCCGCTGTTGCGACAATAAGGATGTTATCTACTGGAATACTATTAAGATATAAAGAAAAATTTTTAAGGCAATCAAGACCACGTGTCATGGCCTCATCTGTAAGTAGATTATTATTATCTAACCCTGCAGCTAAACGAACTTTTTGCTTAACTTTATTAACGACTTTTACAGATTTACCCGTTGGTGTTGTAACTAATTGGGTAATAAGAAGGTGGAAACTATTAGAGCCCAAATCGACCACAGCGTAATGACTATCATCATACTGTGGTATTGCCTTTGGAGAGGCTTGATTTTGGCTCATTAAGTTACTCAATGTACTTTATATCCAAGGGCGTAGCTTATTAGCTGCGAGTGCCGCGATTAGGATTACCGCCACGGTTCCCTTGTCTAGGGTTTGCGCGACCGCCTTGTCTGTTGCCACCAGGTCTAGGACGGCGTTGACGAGGTTTAGGTCTTGGTAAGTCAGTTAATAATGCATCATGATCATACTTAGTTACTGGTAACTCATGCTCAATATAGGTTTCAATTTCAGGTAAATTAAAAACATATTGTTCACATGCCAAACTAATGGCATGTCCTGTTTCACCAGCGCGACCTGTACGACCTATACGGTGAACATAATCTTGACAATCATCTGGTAAATCATAGTTAAAAACATGCGTTACACTAGGAATATGTAAACCACGTGCAGCAACATCAGTAGCCACTAGAATATCTACCGTGCCCTCAGTAAATTCTTCTAATATCTTTAGGCGCTTTTTCTGTGGTACATCGCCGGTTAACAAACCAACACGAATTTTATCAGCATTTAGATGGTCAAAAACTTTTTCACAAACATGTTTAGTATTTGCAAATACAATAGCTTTTTCTGGCCAATCTTCTTCAATTAACGTTTGCAGCAAAGTCATTTTATCTTCGTTCGATGGATAAAATAGTTCTTCAGAGATGCGGATGTTTGTTTTTTGTCCAGGCGCTACTTCTACGCTGGTCGGTTCGTTCATGTGGTCAAAAGCAAGCTCTTTAACGCGGAATGATAAAGTTGCAGAGAACAGCATGCTTAAACGTTCTGTTGCAGGAGGCATTTTATCAAACATATAACGAATATCTTTAATAAAACCTAAATCAAACATTCTATCAGCTTCATCAAGTACAATAACTTCGATGTTTTTTAGGTTGTAAATACCTTGCTTCATGTAATCAATCAAACGACCACATGTGCCAATAAGAATATCAACACCTTGTTCAAGTTCTAAACGTTGACTTTCATAGCCTTCGCCCCCATATACAACACCAAGGCGTAATCCGGTACTTTTCGCCATCTCAAGTGCATCACGGTGAATTTGTATTGCTAATTCACGTGTAGGAGCCATGATCAAGGCGCGTGGTTGATTATGTGTAGGTGCTTCTTTTTGAAGCAAATGATGGAAAGTGGCAGCTAAAAAGGCAATAGTTTTTCCTTCACCTGTTTGTGCTTGGCCAGCTATATCAGTGCCTTGCAAAAGAACGGGTAAAGATTTTGCCTGAATAGACGTACAATAATCGAAGCCCATGGCTTCTAATCCGGTCACTACTTGCGGAGCAAGATTTAGGTCAGCGAATTTAGTTTCTGTTAAGTGTGTTTTTTTCATGGCGCTAGCTTAACAGTTTTGTTAGCAAAATAGTTGCTTAATAAATAATTAATTAATTGTTACTGCTTAATTAATACCAATGTTACATAAAACAGTATTGGAAAAGCAGTGAATCACGGTATAATTACCACAAAGGCGCTTTCGCCATAACAAACGGAGAATATGATGAGCGATAAAATTGTTCAGCTAACTGATGATAGTTTTGAAGCAGATGTATTAAAAGCATCGGGTTTAGTATTAGTTG